>ENA-ORCT01000039-ORCT01000039.1-marine-metagenome-genome-assembly--contig:-NODE-39-length-205221-cov-7.708995_pt1 | contig 205221 bp, 147 predicted proteins | sample MGYA00248632_ERZ508511 | MGnify/ENA primary metagenome ERZ508511 (study PRJEB26182, sample SAMN06268839) | marine metagenome | isolation source: Tt an P1-techrep anaerobic enrichment on pine from...
CTCGGTCATCTGACCTCGCTTCGCGAGATCGTCGATGGCATGAAAGGTCTTGGAGGCAAGCTCTCGCATTTGCGTCTGCCGTCGGCCCCGAAGCGTTCGACGCTCTCGTATGCGAATACGCATCGCCCGTGGGAGATATACCAGGACCTGCTCTAAACGATGCTCGGTCGCCTGCAATCGGATTTGAAGGGTCCTCGCCGGTTCCGCTTCAAAAAAGCTTTTGAGCATGGACGCGACCGTCATGGATCTGTGTCTGTCGCTGTTTCCCTGGGCGCAGTTCCGGCAGACCAAGGGCGCGGTCAAAGTGCATCTCCTGCTCGATCATGACGGGTATTTTCCGGTGTTTGCGCATATCACGGATGGAAAAACAGGCGATTCCCGCGTCTGTCGCGACCAGATCGCCATGAGCGAACACCTTCCGGAGGGCAGCATTCTGGTCTTTGACAGGGCATACATCGATTTCGCGCTCTTCCGTACGCTGCTCGACCGCGGTGTGTTTTTCGTCACACGTCTGAAGAAAGGGATGCGCTGGTACGTGCGCAAGCGCAACATCGTACCGCGGCAGGGCAACATCATCCGGGACGATGAGATTGCGTTTTACAGCGATACGGCGAAGGTTCTTGGACAGCATCGGCTGCGTCTGGTCGAGTGGGAAGATCCGCAGACCAGCGACCGATACCAGTTTCTGACGAATCACCTGGCTTTCGGAGCGACAACGGTCGCCCGCATCTATAAAGATCGCTGGCAGATTGAGACCTTCTTCAAGACGCTCAAGCAGAACCTGAAGATCAAGACTTTTGTCGGCACCAGCGAGAATGCCCTGAAAACGCAGATTTGGACAGCACTTATCACCGTACTGCTGCTTCTGTGGTTGAAGAAGCGTGCAGCGTGGGCCTGGTCGCTGTCGAATCTCGTGGCGTTTCTGCGTTTGAATCTTCTGACGCATCGTGATCTGTTGCAATGGCTTGATGACCCGTTTAAAGCGGCGCACGAAGGGCCAGAGGAACAACTATGTATTGCCTATTGAAACGGGAGGGGCTAGTTTTGGGAATCGGGCGCAACCTGTCCAAATCAGGCTGCATTACGCAATACTCTTATACAACTCGAATTGTTTTGGACAGCAGTGATGCGCCATAGACGACTTGCTCGCTGCACGATCAAATTACCCGTTTACACAAAAATCGGTATACTCGCGCCCAATTTGAGCACGTATTCTCACTTTTTTTCAAAAATAATGTTTGCGAACTTTACGTTGCTTTCAGGAAAATACTTTATAATAAAATACCTTGTATAACAGCCGTAAGATATTGAAAACACGTAATATCTTCAAGTGATAATTTCGTAGTAGGACGAAGGACTCGCACAATTGAGGAAGGGTTTTCTTATAAATACGGGCGAATACAGGCTGTTTTGGGGGATTATGTCTTGCGCTCTTGATTGTAATTGATTATATTTGCATTGAATTCATATTTGCGCTCTAAAATAAATTAATAGGAGACTTTATGTTAAGTACAGACCTCTCAGACTTTAAGAGTATAACGATGCGACACATCGATGAGCATTGCATTGAGATTCGAGATCAATCGTTACAAATGATTGCGGATAGCATATCGGAACTGATTGATGATCTGAATAAAGATTCTGAAGCTCTATACGATGCGGACCGTGAGGAGATTCACAGAATCGCCGAAAAGCGAAAAAACCAACTTCAGCAGTGGTTGGAAGAAAACAGGGATACAATGGAAGCATATCGTGAGAAGTGGGAGCAGGTCATACTTCATATGATCAGCATCGTATGCCGTACTGAGAACCAGCTCCTTGACGAGGCTCACAAATCCCATCAAAAGACGGTGGAGAACAGAGAGGCGGTAAAAACGAAGATTATACAGGAAAAACAGGTCGAATTTCAGACCATACTCGATCAGATGAGAGCGCTGGCCCACGATGCGATTAATAAATCGGAAACTGTTGCTGAAGTGATGGAGTACAGCCACGAGTTCATGATGCAGGCGAACGCATTTGAGAGTAGCGAAATCCGTCTCGATGGCGATAAAAGCACAATGCACCGAATGACGAGCAAAAAGAATATTCATAACATCCGAAATACGTTATCATTCAGTGAAGAGAGGGCGTTACTCAAGAAAATAGCAATCACCCATAGTTGGGATGAAGTTGATGAGCTACTCAATCTCTATTGTATAAAATACGCTCCGCGATTTATTGCCTGATCAAATACTATTATCGGTTTATATCATCTGTTTATGAAATATAAGGTTCTGTTTGGCGCACTCTACAGGAGATCAGTCATGAAAGGCAAGAAGAATGGTTATACCAGGAGAAGTCATGAAAAATGGATATCACTTGAACCATATCCGGTTGATGATGTGTCAAATAAGGGAAAGATCTGGCACTGGATTGGAGATAAGAGCATGCCCGTACGCAGTATGCCTATTGACGGTTACCGCTGGGCACTTGTTATTGATAATGAAGATCAAGTGATAGCGGCTCCAGTTCCTAACCTTGTTTTGGCATCATTCAAGGGATGGGCAAATGGAGTAGTAAGTATTATGAATAGTGATATTGCTGATGATCGGTTATCAAATTATTCTGAAGAGGCGCACTGTTCTTCTTCTCAAATGGGATATGTGCCCGTGATTGTTGAGGCGGCACTAGATGGGGTGGGAACGGAAAAACGAATGCACCATAACTCACGGATTCCACCGAAAATAAATTAAAAAGGAGCTTGTAATGAAACGCCTTATGGAGCCGAAGCGGCAAAACGGAAATCAAAAGCCAGAGCCTGAATTAAGTGTCGTGAAGACCAAGGACGTAACTAAGGTATCGGCGAGCAGAACAAGTGATCAAAAAATACGAAAACAGAGCAGATACAACGAAAGTCGCCTGAAGGAGTATTTGCAGGCACGTGTGGCATTAACGGAGATGATTGAATCTGGCGTTACGATCAGGTTTATCGCTGAGGCGACCGGTTTGTCGGAAAATATCATCAAGAATTGATACAACAACAATAATCTACGTTTTAAATCACTTGACACGGCCGAAATGATTATGCTGTTGTATTCGATGTGGAGGGAGGAAAAGGTATCCAAATGACTGTCTCTTTTCGCGTACGCAATCAAAGCTCTCTATTACAAAGCACCGATAAAGAACCGAGTATCGTTATTACAAATCATAAATCACAACAAAAGGAGAATGCCATGCATTCAGCAGACGCAGTATTAATCGAATTCACAGACTCCAACCCGCCGCGAGTGAAGTCACACCGAAACTGGGAGGAGGTGTATCGCTTCATCAGTCAACTCCATAATAGCCATCCTGACCCGTATTTTCTCCAATCAGGAATTAAAGCAGTCACCTTAGTGGATGATGGAGATGGCAATGTGAAAGCATCACTGTCGACCGCAGAACAGGCCGAAGCTCTATATGATATATTCGGCGGTGTATGGGTCCAGCTAGTAGATGACCCGGAATAATTCAATAATCTATCTGTCTTGTAAGTATCTGGAGATATGTAATATGAGTAAGCAAATCGTAATCACTGACCCTTCACTTCTCGAACTGCTCGATCTCTATGAAGAGATATTTGGCGGTGATGTAGAGGCGGGGACGTTTTATCCAATTATAATCCTCAATGGAATGAAGGCGTATGCTGAAGAATATGCTGATCAGCTAGAGAGTATTGAGTATCAGAATGGTCAAAATATGCTGGAAAGCATAAAAGAAATGATGCTCCCCCTCGCTAAGAAGTATGGGCTTGTAAATTCTCATAACTAAAGAAAATACTGAATCGGCAATGCCATGAACCCCTGCATCATTATTGATGCAGGGGTTGTGCTTGTTGCGCTTACCATGGCGCGGTTCTTGCCAGTGCATATCCTCTCTTTGATTTAAAGCCCGGGATAAGGAGCCACAGGCGTGGTCGTCATCGTGAGATGGGGTCTGCAAGAATCCCGAGGTGATAGGGAAGTCGCTCCCTGACATTCTCCCTGGAAACAGAAATGTGCAACTCCAAATTCACTGAAGAACTGATCGCCTTTGCCCTCCGCCAGGCAGATAACGGCACCAGGGTTTAGGAGATATGCCGTAAGTTTCGGGTCATCGAACGGACTTTTTACTGGTAGAAGAAGAAATACGATGGTCGAGATCCGGCACACATTCTTCCATAGAAAAAGAAATATCAACTTCTCGTCATTTACATATCAGGACATGCTTTCGTTTCTCTCTGATAGGATCCGCATTACTTACAGAGAATTCCGTTTGAGTTCAAACACCTGCACCATCTTGCCTTCTGGATTTTCGTATTTCCAGAAATACCAGCCACTCACAGTCCCGGTTACGATGCTATTTGCTGCAGCGGTGAGTGAGTTGTAGACACCCCCCCTGCACTTGATGCGACCATCTTTCATCACGGTAGCCGTGTAGCGTTTCCCCTTATAGACACGTTCGAGTTTCAAACCGGGCTGGAGCGAGGAAACGTTCGCACGAAGACCTCTCTTCTGACTGCGCTTTACTGAATCGGATTTGAGTGTATTGAGGCGCTGCAGTCGACCGGTCTCATCACTGTATTTCCAGAACTTCCACCCATTGCTCTTGCGTCCTGTAATGCTTCGTGCTGCACCGCTCGGTGATTTGAAGATCGTATCGCCGCAGCGAATCCGGCCGCCCTTTAAAACTATGGCCGTGAACGACTCGCCCTTATAGCTTGCGAAAAGCTTCAGCTTTGGAGGGAGTGTTAGCGTTGAGTTATTATCACTGCTACTCACAGTTGCCACAGGTTTTACTGCGCCTCTGCGACCACGTCTTCTCTGTTTCCCGATGAGTCCTTTGAGCTGCTCCTCCTGGTGGAGCTTGATCTGCCGCTTAAGTTCACCTTTCAGATTCTCGGACTCAGCGAATCCACCGAGTTTGGCGTTTCCCTTGGGATCAGCAATTCGAATAAGCAGGGACTCAAGTTCCCTGATGTGCTCGGAATCGCGAATGAGGAACAGGCTGAATTTGTCCCACTTCCCGGCATGCCGGTCGCGGAGGTGCGTTGTCACGCGGCGACGGAGGTTGGTCGCTAGTCCAACGTAGTAAAGCTTGTTTCCTTTGTACAGGGCATACACACCATGCTGCTTACCTGCGAGGTCAGTGATCTGTTTGGGGAAATCAGAGAAGACTTTGCTGGAAATCTTTTCTAGGTGCCCGATGATGAGTGACTCTTTACGCTTTTTGGCCATAACAGGGATCTTGGTTGTGCGTGAGAATTATCTTGATTGAAACTGGGCGATGCCAAGATTCAGACACGCTTAGCTGAAACTACAGACTGTATGCAAAAAATGCAATCGAGCGGCGATTTGAAGGAGGAACATCGTGATGAATGGACGCCACTTGTAATGCGAGCAATACAAATATGTTCATGAGAAAGGCCAACACCGTGGCTGTTTTTCGTGGGCCGTTAGTATGATTATCTCTTCACTGGTACCAGGGCAACTCATGAAATATCTCAGTAGAATGCTGCTAAATTGCGCCGTAAGTAGGAGCTGAGGTGCGGGCATAATTCGGTAATTGTTTTTGAGTCGAGTGAGAATTATTGTCACGTAGTAAAATGAGGGTGGGATGCGCATCAAGCGGGAAGCAAATAGTAGTGCAAATTATTCTGTGACTCATTTATGACAATCTGGTAGAAAGAATTCGCAATGAAGATATCCACACTACCTCTGATGCGCATGAGGCTTCGTGCCGTGCATGTATTGCTACTTCAAGTAGCATATTATGAGCGCATAGTGTTGGGATACATGGATGAAGTGATATTGGAAAGTGACATTTAGTATTGCAATAGAATAAAAAATGACTTATTATTGTGCGGTAGTAAAACAGTTTTAAGGGTGCGAGATGATCGACGTCGCAATAGTAGTTATGGTCTCTATAGTGCTGGGAATTATGCTTCTGCTGCTGAGGCGCCTGCAAAGAGTTGAGATGCAGTTGAATACGGTGGAATCGAGAGATGAAAGTGTCACCACAGTAAATGCCACCGTAGAACAAAGTCCTGATAAGACACACGACAGCGGACCGAGTCTCTTCCCTGTGCCGATCAATCCATTAAGCGATCTCGAATACAAAGAGGCATTGGCAATATCTCCATTATTCGAAAAGGCGGTGGAGGTCAGTCAAATACGAGTACTTCAATCTGCAGAGCAATTGAAGCAGATGGATGGGGTGCCAGTGGAAATCCAAAATGCGCTCGCACCTTTGACTCAAACTGTTCGTCTTGTTGATAGTATTCAAGATGTAGGGAAGAGCGGTCGTATTGTATTCGAGCTATCGAAAGAAGGACAACAAGCCGTAAAAAAGGGACTTGCTGAGATTATGAAGACCAAGGATGGCAAATCATATCTTCCAATTACGAAGGATGGAGCCAAAAAATTCAAGGAATTGTTTAAAGGGAAAGATCCATCGGATCTTTTGAAGGTCACAAAGTTGACGAACGCCGTAGTGAATGCGGCTAATATTATTTCTGGGGCTGATCAAGCCAAGAAGCTGAAGGTGATAAATAAGAAAGTCGATGAGCTCCTAAGAAGGCACGATGCTGAGCTGGCATCGAGATTAGAAGCAAACTACTATTTAGTTAAGGACATACTTTCTTCTGGGGAAGAAGTAAGCCAGCGTGCTATGCTGTTTGGTGTCCGTAAGGAGTTATTCGAACTGCGTGCTAATTGGAGACGTATTATATCCGCAAGGATTGAGAGTGTTGAAGACCCGAAGGATAATTTTTTCAAGCGACTCCTCACTACGCAAAAGTCACGAGACCGCACAGTTGTTGATGGGTTGTCATTCGAGAACGAAATACACCTGATCGAGTTCTCAATAGCTTTAACCTTATTGATAGATTCAGTACTTGGCCTCGAATCTGATGGTTTGACATATGAAACCGAGCAGTTTCATGATATACGAAAGGAGTGGGAAAAGAAAGTGAAGCTCCTCACTGCAGGGAGCGAGGAGCGGAAACTGATGAATTCTCAACTTCGTGGTTATACAAAATTCGTTGAGTTGATCGAGCAGTATCAGAGCGCGCAAGTAATGATCGATCAAAAATGATCTTTCGCATTTGCATTCGAGCAGGAGCTCAAAACTAGCCCTAATGATAATATTATTCTCGAAATATAGCGCCGGAGATCAACGAGAGTAGGAGCGCTATTCTGGTACACGAAGCCAAGAAAATATGATCCTTGCTGATATTCTTGTTCTGGACAAAAATCGCTGGAAAGTGGCTGACCATTAGAGGTCGTTTGAGCTGTTTGACTATTCGCTGGGCCATAGGCATCAATTTGGTCGTACGGAGCCATCGTCGGAGCGTCTCGTGATCGATGACATCCCCATCGTTGACTTCCAACCGCTCGGCGAATAACGTCGGCCCATAATCCGGGTATTTTCGACGGTAGAGACCCAGAACAGCGTTCCTGACCAGTGGGGCGTAGGAAAAGTTCTAAAGTCGGGCACGGGCATGATGGATGTACCAGCCCGGCATCGCCCTCATCGAGGAACCGACGTTTGATGCAATAAAATTGCCGTTCAGTGATAGCGAGTTCTGCTGCCGCTTCCTGCGCGGTCAGCATCCGACCAAGGTGTTGCTGAAGAATCGTGGGCGTTTTGCACTCTTTTGCGCTCATGCCCAGGGTTCTGGAAAGTTGTGAGGCTCCGCTGCTGACAAAGCCCCAAGGTGAAACAATTATCCTGACCTTTCTACCGAGTTCTTGCCCTGACATTTTCAGTGAGTCATAACAGATACGTAGCAGTCCCCGTCCACCGGGTTGATCAGCATATCAGATAAGTGTATCTTCAAGGCAAGTGAATCGTATTATCTGTTTATTGAACAGACATCAGGAGGAGGAGTATCATGAGACGAACCCTGTCCACTGGAGGTATTTAGATGGGCATCATCGTGAGCCTCCGCATCATGGCTGTTGCACAATTTTCCCGAACTCATGGAGGATAATCATCATGAAGAATACGTGCTTTGTAGCAATTACTGTAACGCTATGGTCGCTACTACATGCAACCCAGGTGTCCTCAGCAGAAAGCGTCACTGAAATGAGCTCAAATGCAGGGTTCCAGGAAAACAAAGGTCAAATTGTGGATCAGTATGGGAACAGTCGCAATGATGTCGTATTTACGTATGCGGATGGCAATCGAAAGTTGATTCTTTGTAAAGGTGGATTCAGCTATGAACTGATCCAATGGGACGCTGCAAGTCTCAGCAATGAATCGCAAAACCAAGATATTAACCGGGCTCAGTTTGTGTATAGAGTGGACGTAGAATTCGTAGGTGCTAATGAATGTGCCATCGTTGGGGAAGAGGGTGTTCCAGGTTATGCAAATTACTACACTGTTGGTGCTCCCGAATCTGGCGTATGTCATGTGAAGTCATTTAGAGTAGTGAGGTATCATGACGTTTATAATGGGATTGACCTTGAATTCCGAATCCGACAGACTGACGATGGGCAGTCATCTGTAAAATATGACTTTATTGTCAGGTCTGGTGCGGACCCGAGTAGAATTAAAATGCTTTACAAGGGGGCGTCACCGATGCTCATAGATGCCAACACGTATATGCTGCAAACTCCGCACGGTCGGATTATGGAGGATGTGCCGGTAGCATATCAAAGGTCTGTTGATGGCCGTATGAATCGAATAAATTGTGCTGTTGATATCAATGACGGGTATGTCGCCTATTCCATTGGCGCTTACGATGGTGAGAAGGTGTTGACGATTGATCCGAATATCATTTGGGGAACATATTATGGTGGAACAGGTTCCCTCGAATATGGCTATGGTATAGCGACACTACCAGATGCATCGATTGTCGTAGTTGGAAGAACTGATGGACAAAACAATATTGCTACGACTGGAGCACATCTAACATCGTTGCAGGGAGGTAGTGACGCTTTTATATTGCGAATGGACTCTTCTGGAACACGGCTTTGGGGCACATATTATGGAGGCTCAGGTGTTGACGTGGGAAAGGGGGTTGTAGCGGTAGGGACGAATACTATTTACGCCTACGGGCACACAAGTAGTCAAAACAATATTGCTACTGCAGGTGCATCTCAGCCATCAAATGCTGGGGGTGACGATATATTTATCACACGATTTAATGCGTCTGGATCACGTGTCTGGGGAACATACTATGGTGGCGCAGGGAATGAAGAGGGTGCATTGTACAGCGGAATGGATGTTGATGCATCAGGAAATATACTTATTACGGGTAGAACAACAAGCTCATCTGGAATCGCGACCACCGGCGCATATCAGACGACGAACGGCGGTGGGTGGGATGCATTTGTTGCGAAGTTTACCTCATCGGGTGCTATCAGCTGGGGAACATATTATGGTGGGACAGGTACGGAGTATGGAGAAGATATTGCTTCTGACAATAGTGGAAATGTCATCGTAGTGGGGCATACGGAATCGACATCAAATATTGCATCAACCGGGGCTCATCAGGTTACGTATGGTGGTGTTGCTGATGCGTTTGTCGCGAAGCTAACCAGTAGTGGCTCTCGTATGTGGGGCTCATATTACGGTGGCTCCGCTCATGATGTGTTTATTGGTGTTGAAACCATCGGTGCTGTGATACTGTGCTGTGGTTATGCAGAAAGTGATGGCTTAGCCACAGTTGGTTCCCATCAACCCACTAGAGCTGGCGGGAGAGACGCTATCATTGCACGCTTTACCGGTTCTGGAACGCGACAATGGGCGACATACTATGGTGGGAGTGGATATGAAGGCTTAGATGGCATCAGTGCAGCAACAAGTGGAGAAATCTATCTATCGGGAAAGACCGCAAGCTCATCCGGAATAGCCACGCTGGGTTCTCATCAGCAAGCATTTGGCGGAAACTATGATGCTATGGTTGTGAAAATTGATTCATCAGGCACGAGACAGTGGGGAACATATTATGGCGGTAGCAGCGATGAGGGCGGCAATGCTATTGTAGTGGATCTCTACGGAAACTGTATAATTACGGGTGCAACAAGCAGTACGAATCAGATATCCACCACGGGTGCGCATCAGACCAGCTATGGAGGTGGCACCTATGATGCGTTTATTGCAAAGTTCGACGGTGGTAGCAGTTCAAACCCAATTCAAGTGAATGCGGGCCAGGATGTTACTATATCTCCTAGTGGCTCCGCTCAACTAAATGGGTTTGCATCCGGCGGGACTCCCCCATACAGTTACAGCTGGTCGCCGGCGACGGGCCTGAACAATGCTAGCATCAGCAATCCAATAGCAAGCCCTGCGATTTCCACGACGTATACGCTGACAGTAACTGATGTCGCGAATAATCAGGCGAGTGATCAGATCAATGTATTAGTAAATACCGGCTTACCGCTTGCCGTCAATGCCGGCCAAGATACGACAATCAGCAGCGGAAGCTCTGCGCAGCTTCAAGCGGTCGTTTCAGGAGGATATCCGCCATATTCATATGCATGGACACCAGCAGGATCGTTGAGTTCGGGAAATATCAGTAATCCGTTGGCTTCCCCGAATGCGACGACTACATATTACGTCACTGTGCAGGACGCAAATAGTCAAACCGCATCGGATCAGGTGACGGTGCAGGTTTCGAATGCCTCAGGGGTTGGCCTAAACTTCAAGCGCTTAACGCTCAATTGGCCCACTGTGGAGTCTTACTTCTCGGTGAGCTGCAATGGGAATCCCGCGTACAATATGTCCAAGCAGAATTTCCGGCTGTTTGAGGATGGCATCGAGATCAATGACTTTACGCTCTGGTGTCCCGATCCCACCGTTCGCTGTGCGATCTCGACCGCGCTTGTCTTTGACGCCTCGGGTTCAATGACGGGCACTAGCAATACAGGAGCAAAGGCTGCGGGACGTGCGTTTATCGATCAGATGGACGGGCAGATCGATGAGGCCTCCGTGATTTGGTTCAATACAATGGTCAATATCCAGCAGCCGATGACGACGCTGAAACCGCTGCTGTACCCCGCTGTCGATGCACTGCCGGCCTCAGGAGGCACGGCCGTCTGGGACGGGACGTATGCGGGGATCATTGAACTGATCAACAACGGTGTCAACCAGTGCCGGGCTGTGATCGTGCTGACGGATGGTCAGGATAATGCCTCAACCCGCACCCCTGCTGAGGTCATATCGCTGGCGAACCGTAACAGAATCCGCGTGTTCACGATCGGTCTCGGAGGCTCGATCAACGCGACCGAGCTGGAGATGATTGCACTTCTGACTGGTGGACGCTATTTCCAGACACCGAATGCGAGCCAACTGTCAGCGATCTACAGGGATATTTCAACTATCATGTTCCAGGGATTTCAGGAATGTGTGATAACTTATGAGCGTGATTGTGCTGACGGGGCGCTACACACGACTGAATTGCAACTCGTCAATTTCTGTGGCGGAAACGACACAAAAACAAAGACCTACCGTGCTCCGCTGGACAGCACGACGTACCAGCAGGTTCCTTTCCGCATTGATTCCGTCACGGCCAGCCTCAAATCAACGGTGCAGGTGCCCCTTCGCATAGAGAATGTGCCTGCGCATCCAATGCGGCCTGGAACGTTTACGATCCAGTATGATCCGTCCATGCTCGTATTTAATGATTTTCTTACAGGTGGTTTTCTCTTGGACGGGAAGCAGGTCACTGCAAGTGCAAACGCGAATGTCATCACGATACAGGTGCAGGATCCGACTGTCCTGCAATCGGCGGGTGTACTCGGGCTGCTGGAATTTCAGACAGCAACTGTATCACAGGATGTCAAGACTGACCTGAATCTTGTGACGGTTTCATTTACCAGCGGCTGTATCACTCCGGTTCGGCAATCCGGCTTCGTTCGAATCCTCTCAAAACCGCTTCCGACCATTTCCCTCAGTGGTCCGTCAGTACTTTGTGAAGGCGAGAGTGTCGTCCTGACGGCCCCTGCGGGCTATGCCTCGTACCAGTGGTCCACCTCGGACACTTCCCGGTCAATCACCGTCTCCTCGGCTGGTGATTACTGGGTAACGGTTCTGGATGATCAGGGGCGGAGTGGGACATCACCGATTGTCACGATCACGGTTAAGCCGGCACCGCAGCCTGTTGTCGTGCCGAAGGGGCCGCTGTCATTCTGCCTCGGACGATCTGTTGATCTCGAGGCCGGCGGTGGTACTTCGTTCGTGGAGTATTCCTGGTCCACAGGTGAAAGCACACAGATTATCACTGCAGACAGGGGCGGTTGGTACTGGGTACGCGTGCGTGATCTCAACGGCTGCTGGGGACAGTCGGACAGTGTGTTCGTCAATGTTACGGAAATCCCCGTCCAGGTCGATGTGAGTGGTCCCACCAGTCTTTGTGCGGGAGATTCTGTTGTACTGAGCCTTCTCGGAACCTATGCATCCTTCCAGTGGTCGACCGGCGCTTCGACGCGTTCGATCACCGTGACGCAGGAGGGCACATACTGGGTGGAAGCGACCGATGCTTCGGGCTGCAGGGGAATATCCGATACAATCCATGTCACCACAGGCAATACCCTCTATCCAACAATCACGGTGAACGGCTCGCCGACCCTCTGCCCCGGCGACAGCGTGGAACTTGACGCCGGAGCCGGGTATGACAGCTATCTGTGGTCGACCGGTGCTACGACGCAGAATATCTTCGTTACGAAAGCGGGGAGCTATTTTGTCGAAGTCAGCAGTAATGCCGGCTGCTCCGGCGTGTCTGATACGATCGATGTGGATACGGCGGTTCCGCCGGTGATTTCGCCTGCGGGTCCGGTGACCATCTGTGTCGGTGGTTCCGTCGAACTTGATGCAGGAGCCGGTTATTCGAGCTATCGGTGGAATTCTGGCCAGCAGACCAGGACAATCACGGTGAATGTGACAGGTGTGTTTGCCGTAACCGTAATGGATCCGAATGGCTGCACAATGACATCGGCTCCGGTGACGGTAAACGTCGTTGATTCACTTCGCCCAACAATTGTCGCTGAAGGACCCACTGAGATTTGTGAGGGCGAAACGGTTGTTCTGGACGCCGGCGCGGGGTATGCGACCTACCGTTGGTCGAATGGAAAGGACACTCGCAGGATTACCGTTTCGCAGACCGGTGTGTACGCTGTTACGGTTACCGATCGTAACAACTGTGTCGGAATATCGAATCCGATCCCGGTGACGGTGCATCCCGCACCGATGCCGACGATCATGGTAATCGGAAATACGACGATCTGTGATGGGGACTCGGTTGTACTTGACGCTGGCGAGGGCTATGCATCGTATCGCTGGTCCAACGCTGAGACGACGCGCATGATCACGGTGAAATCCCCGGGAAGTTACACCGTTACGGTCTGGACAGATGCCGGCTGTGATGGAACGGCGACCCCTGTGGATGTGACGGTTGAACCCAGTCCGCAAAAGCCGGTCATATCGCAAAATGGAAACGTATTGACGACTGGCACCGCGCATGAGTACCAGTGGTACAAGAACGGGCAGGAACTGCCCGGTGAGACGAACCAGTTCCTGATCATATCCGAGATCGGGACGTATCAGGTACGGATTACAAACGAGAATGGCTGCTCGGCGATGTCGGATCCGTTCGTGGTGACGTCCACCGGAATAGACCGGCCGGCATATATCAATTCATTCGCTGTGTATCCTGATCCGAATAAAGGAACGGTGAATGTTACATTCAACTCGGATGTTCCGGTAGATTGGCGTATTACGGTAACAAATCTCCTTGGTCAGCGTCTTTACGAGCGGGTTGGTGATCACCCGGTCTCTCGGGTTCAGCAGCACATTGATTTGCAGAGTGCTACCAGCGGTATCTACTTGCTGCGCATCGAAACCGGTGATGATGTGTGGACACAACGAATTGTTCGTGAATGAGTTGTGTGCGATCCCGAAAAAGAGGGAAATATGCGGCAGCCACATTTTGGCTGCCGCATCATCCTTATTATCACGACCGCGGTTGCCCTGTATCCCGTATTAGTGTATCTTTCGTACATAAGGATCGTAATAACCGCTGATTGCGGACCAAAGGAGGAGGAATATGAACCAGGTATTGAAAGCATGGGGCGTGCTGCTCGCGTGTGCCATTCTGTTTGGAGGCACTGCCGATGCGCAACCGAATCTCAATTTTAAGCGCATTACTGTCAACTGGCCAACGATCGAGCTGTATTTCTCGGTCGGCTGTAACGGCAATCCCGTCTACAACATGGCCAAGCAGGACTTCAAGGTTTTCGAAAACGGCGCGGAGGTCAAAGACTTCACGCTTTGGTGTCCTGATCCGACTGTGCGCTGCGCGATTTCAGTCGCGCTGGTGTTCGATGCATCAGGATCGATGATGGGAACTGGGAACGCGGGCGCTAAAGCCGGGGGACGAGAATTTGTTGACCAAATGGACGGACAGATCGACGAGGCGGCCATCATCTGGTTCAATACGCAGGTGAACATTCAGCAGCAGATGACGACGCTCAAGCCGCTGCTGTACTCCGCCGTTGATGCACTTCCAGCTTCTGGCGGTACGGCGGTCTGGGATGGCACCTATGCTGGCGTCATCGAGCTGATCAACAACGGTATCAACCAGTGCCGGGCGGTTATCGTCGTGACCGACGGCGGGGATAACGCGTCAACGCGGACGCCTGCTGAGGTCATATCGCTGGCGAACCGCAACCGCATCCGCGTCTTTACCATCGGTTTGGGCACGTCGATCAACGCGACCGAGCTAGAGATGATCGCGCTCCTGACGGGCGGGCGGTACTATCAGACGCCGAACGCCGGGCAATTGGCTGCGATTTACAAGGACATTTCGACGATCATCTTCCAGGGCTTCCAGGAGTGCGTGATCACTTACGAGCGAGACTGCGCGGATGGAGGACTGCGCACCGTGGAACTGCAGCTGATCAACTTCTGCGGCGGCACGGACGTGAAGACAAAGACGTACCGTGCACCACAGGACTCAACCTCGTTTTCAAATTTGCATCTGAGTCTTGGTGATGTTCAGGCTCTCGGTGGAAGCGAATTTCAGCTGCCGCTCGACCTCACCGCTTCAATCGATCCTGAAGAGATGTTTTATCCTCTGGAATTCAGACTGTATTTCAATTCGCAGTGCATGCAGTTCAAAGGAGCCAGTGCACCTTCGGGATCTCTGTTGGATGGTGTGCCGATTCAGGCTACCCCCGTTGCAGGTGGCGTGCATATCGCCACGACTGACAGGAAGCTTGTACAAGGTAATGGTCTACTGCTGCAAATCACCTTTGAAGCGAGTGATCCACAGGATTCGATAGTGTGTCAGCTGAATGCAGCTAATGCGCGATTTGAACAGGGGTGTCATATGCCTGTCATCAGCGATGGCAGCGTGACTATTCACGCTCGTCCGCATGTCACGCCCGACGGCCTGCAATCGCTTTGTGAAGGTGATTCCGTCATTCTTGAGGCCCCGTCAGGATATACGAGCTATTATTGGTCATCCGGCGAGTACACCCGGACAAATACCGTGAAACGCAGTGGTGATTACTGGGTGACTGTCACGAAGCCGGGCGGTCCGCAGCTAACATCCAATACGGTGACGGTCGTTGTTCATCCTCGGCCTCTGTTGCAGCTTACGATGCAGGACACCGTGCATATCTGCGAAGGGGGCACCCTTCAATTGGGGCTTAAGAATGCTGCTGGTCTTACCGATTTCAATTGGTCCAATGGCATGAGCAGTAAGACCATCGCTGTCACAGAATCCGGAACGTATTATGTGACGGCAGCCAACGCACATGGCTGCTACGGTAGGTCGGACACTGTGACTGTCATCGTTGACAAGCTCTCTGTGAGCCTTTCAGAATCCGGAACACGTCATCTCTGCTATGGCGATTCATTGGCACTCACGGCCGGATCGGGATTCCAGTCTTATCAGTGGTCAACCGGTGATACCACAGCATCCACGGTACTTCGGTCCTCTGGTCTGTATTTTGTGCGCGTGACTGATGCGGCAGGCTGTTATGCTCTTTCTGATACGTTGGAACTGATCGTTCACGATTTACCTGAACCTCAGATCACTCCTGGCGGTGCTGTCGTGATTTGTCCGGGTGAGAGCGTCGAACTCGATGCGGGTGAAGGCTATACTTCGTATGTGTGGTCAAGCGGTGATACGACCCGCAAAATCACTGTCGATGAGGCTGGCGAATATACTGTCGAGGTTACAAACACGCAGGGTTGTTCGGGCGAGTCTTACCCCGTTCAGATCCTGATCCCGGAGCCCCCGGAGGTTACCCCTGGAGATGACCAGACTCTCTGCTTCGGCGACTCGGTAAGATTGTCGGTGGTTTCCGGGTATCCATCCTATCAGTGGTCAACCGGAGCATCGACAGAGAGCATTCGTGTTGGAAGCTCAGGCCAATATTTTCTGCAGGTCGAAGATATAAATGGCTGTCTCCTCACATCCGATACGCTCACCGTTACGGTGCTTCCACCGTTGCAGCCAACGATTACCCCGCTCGGACCGACAGAATTCTGTGAAGGAGAGGATGTTACACTCGATGCCGGTGAGGGATATGCTGTCTATCGATGGTCAAGCGGGGAAAATTCCAGGAGCATTACTGTTGACAAGTCGGGTGTTTACGCGGTGACCGTCACGGACCAACACGGGTGCAGTGGCATTTCCAATCCGGTTACTGTATCGGTCAGTCAGTCCCCGGATCCGGCTATCGTTGTGCTGGGATCCACCTCGTTGTGTGAAGGCGATTCTGTCGTCCTTGATGCGGGCTCAGGGTACAGTGCCTATCGATGGTCGACCGCACAAACCACGCAGCGAATTACGGTCACAACAGCAGGGAGTTATTCGGTGACTGTATGGAACGCTTCTGGTTGCGAAGGAACTGCGTCTCCTGTGGATATTGTGGTCGCGCCTTCTCCCGACAAGCCGGTTATAACGCAGTCCGGTGATTTTCTGACCACAGACAAAGCCGATGATTATCAGTGGTTCAAGGATGGCGTCGTGCTTGCGGGAGAGACAAATCAATTCCTGAAAATTTCAGAGGCAGGGACATATCAGGTAAGGGTGAGCAACGAGTATGGATGCTGGGCGATGTCGGATCCATTTCTCGTGACATCAACTGGGACTGTGCGACCAGCGTACATTACTGCTTTCGATGTGTATCCGGACCCGAATGACGGTACAGTCAATGTGTCGTTCCGTTCGGAGATCCCAGTGACATGGCGGTTAACGGTTACCAATGTCCTCGGTCAGATTGTTTATGAGAGGGTTGGTGATCGATCTGTGACCGGTATTCAGCAACAGATCGATCTGCAATCCACTCCACGTGGAATCTATCTCATACACATGCAAACCGGGAATGATGTCTGGACCCGGAGGATAGTCCGCGAGTGAGCATGATACCGGGTATGTTGTATGACGAGGAACAAATCCGATCAACATCCAAACTGATTGAACAACCGTTCCAGGTGAGAGCTTGAAATCCGTGTATATGGGAATTAGCTGATTAATTTCGTAATACGGGCTGAAATGCACAAGTAGATGGACACTCTTAATCAGCGAATCTTTGGAAGCTCCGCTGTGTCCTGTCTGCTTCGAATGCGATCCCATTGACTTCGGATTTGCGGATCTGCGGAGCCAGCGGTGGGGTTATGGCTGGTAGCCTGGGAGAACGTATGTTGCGAACAGTCAACCCTCAAGAGCGCACTGGATATAACAACCGGAGGGGAAACGTTCGGTTCCCGCTATCTCCGCTTTGGTTTTCCTGATTGAAGGGGAGAGAGCGATGAGCCAGACAGGCTTTGACGGAGCTTCCTGCGCCGGTGGATCAGGAGAGTCAGGCATCCATCTCGATCAGTACCACATGTTCGTTGGTGATCAAGATGGTTACACCGGACTCTGCTTGAATGCTGGGAACAGGAGCATCGCTGCCTCATCGTGGCACAGTTCCTTCTAGCACCCCAAGCAAATGTGCGAGCCATAACCGACTTCAACCATCGTCATGCTGGGATTTGAACGAAATGCCAATTTCTATGCAAAAATGGCAAAATATTGGCAAAACTGCTTATTATAAAGATATTTCACGACTCAAAAGGGAAACCCCGTAACCATATGATATGCAATAGGTTACTAGCAGTGAAAATCTTATAAAAATGGCTACCTGTGAAAATACATTTTGTACTCGAAGGGGTGTGGCATGGTTGAAATGGCGTGGACTTCCTCGCGCTTGGTCTTGAGCCACTGGCTGATGAGGGACTGCGGGAAGACGCCCTCACGCTGGAGGAAATCGTTGTCGAGCTCGAGGGCGTCGAGGGCCTCGGCGAGGTTGCGCGGCAGGAAGTGCAGGTCGTGGTTGTCGAAGACGTTTTCGTCGTAGGGACCAAAGCCCTCCTCGCGCGGATCGATCTTGTTGATGATGCCGTCAATGCCGGCCATGAGCATGGCGGCGAGCATGAGGTAGGGGTTCGCCGTGGCGTCGGAGGGACGGTATTCCATGCGCGTCTCGTTGGGATCGGAGACGTAGCGCGGGATGCGCACGCAGCTCGACCGGTTGGCCTGGCTGTAGGTGAGCGCAACCGGGGCTTCGAAGCCGGGCACGAGTCGCTTGTAACTGTTGGTGCTGGGATTGGTGAAGGCCGCCAGCGCCGGCGCGTGCTTGAGGAGACCGCCGATGTAGTACAATCCCGTCTCCCCGAAATTCGCGTATTCGCCGTCTTTATAAAAGATGTTCTTCCCGTTCTTCGTCAGGAACTGATGCACGTGCATGCCGCTGCCCGCCTGCTGGTACATGGGCTTGGGCATGAAAGTGACTTCCAGTCCGGCCTCGGCCGCCTGGCTGAAGAGAATGTACTTGGCCAGCGTGATGCTGTCGGCGGATTTGAGCAGGGACTCGAAGAGAAACTCGATCTCCTGCTGGCCGCGCTCGCCGACTTCGTGATGATGATACTTCACGGGAATCCCCGCCTGCTCGAGGAGGCGGCAGGACTCATCGCGGAAGTCGTCGTACAGGTCGAACGGACCGCAGGCGTGATAGGCGTTCTGGAAGAATTCCTCCTCGTGCGTCACGTTGTAGTACGAGGCGGAGGTGCGGGTGTCGAATTCCACCTGCGAGAAGATGTAATACTCGAGCTCGGGTCCCCAGTGCGTTCCGTCGGCGATATCGAGCCGCCGCAGCAGCTCCTCGGCCTGCGAGGCCACCCAGCGCACGTCCTGCGGGAAGCGTGAGCGCTTCTCGTCGGTCAGGAAGACGTTGGTGAAGCAGGTCAGCGTCGGCCGGTCGCGGAACAGGTCGATCTGCACTGTGCCGAGATCCGGCTTCTGCACCATGTCGCTGTTCTCCACCTTCGCGAAGCCGAAGCTCGAACCGTCAAAACCGACGCCCTGATCCATCAGGTTGTCGAGCGTGCCCTCGCGGATCGGCAGCGTGATGTGATGCAGCCGCCCGACGAGGTCGAGTGTCTTCAGGTCGATGAATTCAATGTGATGTTCTTCGATGAGTTTCTTGACGTGTTGGATTTCTGCGGACATACGGGCTCCAGTCATGGTGGCGATACAGCTCTCCCCGGCCGAAGAGGCCAAAGGGATATTAAACTATGCAATATCGGACGGAATCCCAAAGCGCACCCGCGCGTTGATTGTTCCGCCGATTTCTCGCATCTTCCGGGACGGCGGCGCTGCGCCCTCTCCGGTGACACGCCGCTCTTCAATCCCGTCCAACCAAGCGTGCATCGCCATGAAAGAACTGAGCACCGAAGAACTCAAGCAGCTGTTTTTCACCGTATTCAAACCCCGCGAAAGCGACCGGGTGCTGACCATCATCGCCGACGTACCCGACGAGGCCGTGCCCGACCATGAAAAATGGCGGCAGCGCCGTGAAATGGCCTACAACTGGTGGATGCGCGCCATCGCGTTCAAGCACGATATGGGACTCGAACGCCTCGAGATCTACTACTATCGCAACGTGGGCAGCAACAACAACGACCTTCCGGACACGCTGTATCACTGGGGCGGGAATCCGCGCGACCTCACCGCGGACATACTCGAGAAAGAGGGCATGGCCGTGCCGCTCGCGGACGTCATGACCGCCACCGACCTGATCATCGCGCCGACGCAGTTCTCCGCCACGGCGCCGTGCAAGATGCTCGCGAAGCAGTACGATTTCCGCGGCACGACGATGCCGGGCTTCATCCTGGAAATGCTGCCGGCGCTGAGTCTGGATTACGGCAAGGTGCATGAGCGCATCATGAGCATCAAGACGCGCCTCGACGAGGCCGAGCGCGAGGTGATCACGCTGCACGCACGCGGGAAGGATTACGTGATCGACTGCGACCTGCGGCATCGCACGGCCACGCCGAGCAGCGGCATGTTTCACAACGACAAACAGGTGGGCAATCTGCCGTCCGGCGAAACCTACATCGTGCCGTACGAGGGGGAAATCGAGGGCGACAAGAGCCGCACGAACGGCGAGGTGCCGGTGCAGTTCGAGGATGAAATCGTGGTGTACCGCATCGTGGAAAACCGCGCGGTGGAAATCCTCACCGACGGCGAGCACAGCCGCAAGGAGAAGGCGATGCTGGAAGCGGAGCCCGCCTACGGCAACATCGCGGAGATCGGTCACGGCATTCTCGGCGACTTCGGATGCACGGCCGTCGGAAGTCTGCTGATGGACGAAAAGCTCGGCCTGCATATCGCTTTCGGACGCTCGGAGCACTTCGGCGGCATCATCTCCCCGAAGTCCTTCAATAATCCGAAAAATGTCGTGCACATCGACCGCGTGTACGTCGAATCCCTCCAGCCCGATATCCTCGCGAAGGAAGTGAAGCTGTATTATCCCGACGGGCGGGAAGAAGTCATCATGCGCGACGGGAACTGGACAGTTTAAAAAAACGCTTTGACCTCCGCCCGCGCGATGTGAATGGTCGGACGCTCGCCTTCCGCGCGCCCGAGGTAAGAGAGCGTGGCCTGCATGAAGCTGGTCATGCGGTAATCGAAGTTGACGCGCCAGATCCAGTTGCGTCCCTCGGCCCGCCCGCCGGTGAGTTCGAAAGGGAAGCGGTCGACGTCCGTGTTGAAGGTGACGTCGCTGCGCTCGAGTTCGACGCGCAGCCGTCCCGGACCGTCGAAGCTGGTGATGCTGCGCAGTGTCAGCGCGGTGATGTCGGCCTCGACGGGGGTGTCGGGCAGGGCGTCGGTGGCGGATTTGCTGTCGAGCACGAAACCGATCTCCAGCCGCGGCCAGGGACGATAGGAGAGATCAGCGATAAGATTCGCCGAGGTGATGTCGCGCGCGCGGCTGCTGAAGCGGGAGGAAAACACTTCGTCATCCATGAAAACCAGGTCGGTCTGCAGCCCGATCTCGCGCACGAGCTGTGTCTTGATGCGCAGTGAGCGCTCCCGCCGCCAGCTGCGCTCGCTGGCGAGGGCGAACTGGCTGAAGCCGCGCCGCTCGTCGAAGCGCAGGCGCATGGAGAAGGAGGGATCCCGCTCGAACAGGAACAGGTCCTGCCGGTAATTCTGGAAACCCCGGATGGTCGTCGAATCGTCGAGGAAATGCGACAGCCGCAGCAGGTAAATGTCGGATGTCGTCTCCTCCTCGCTTTTTTCGTCGATGCGCACGAAGCTTTCCGATGACACCGCACGCAGCATGTCGCTCCACCACGCGTTGCCCGCGCCGCGCAGCATGCGGTCGGGACGCAGACGCAGGCGCAGGCTGCTCTTCAGATCGATGACGGGAAACAACTCGTCGGTGGGGACGGTGATCTGCACGTAGTCGCCCTCGAAACGCGTCGGCTCGAATTCCTCCTCGTCCTGCACGCCGTTGTTGTTGAGATCTCCCGCGTACTCGTAATTTCCCTGTCCGAACGGCACGCTGAGAAAGACGCGCTGCAGCCGCGAGGTGCGCTCGGTGGAGACTTCGTAGAGCAGGTCGGTCTCCACACCGCCGTTCAGCGGCGACCAGCGCGTCTCCGCGCGCGTGAGAATGGTCTGCAGATCCTTGTTCCCGAGCGCCTGGAAGGCGTCGCTGAAGCGGCGATCGCGCACTGTGACGGATGCCGATGCGCGCAGGTCCGATCCCGGTCGCAGCTCCATGCCGTAGATCTGCAGGAGGTCGGTGGACTGCCGCTGCAGCGCGCCGTCGAGCAGGGCGTCTTCGACGCGCACGCCCACGTCGGCCGTCACCCGCATGAAATCGAAGGCGGTGAAGCTCACGCCCGGACGCACATCCACGAATCCCAGGCTGTTGGGCAGCAGTGAATCGCCGCCGCGCAGACTGCGCCGCCGTTCCTGTTCGAAGCGCAGACGCGGCGTGACGCCGTCTGCATCGTAGCGCGCTTCGCCGAGCTGACGCAGCCAGGTGCCGGAGACGCCGCTCGCACCGTCGTCGCTGTCGATAAACTCGATGCGGTAGTCCAGCTCCGGAAGTATGCTGTCCTGCCGCGCCGGCGTGATGCGCACGCCGCCGTCCACGCGCAGCGAGGAGAACGCGCCGCGGTCGATGGCGCCCGCACCCGCGCGCACTTCCGTGTGCTGCCAGGGACGCCAGGCCGCGCCGCCCTCGGCAATGCGCTCCCGCGACGGCACCGGCGCGGTGATATCCCACTTGCGGTTGAATTCGATATCGTTGATGCGGTCGACGGGCTGAAAGGCGGAGCCCACATCCCGGTAGCGCGCGGAAATGTCGAAGTTGCCGAGCCGCCGCGTCTCCGGCCGCCACTGCAGGGTAAGATTGTAGGCAGACCCGGTGTTGTCGCCGTCATCGGTGTCGGAGAAGCGGTTGCGGTCGAGACTGCTCACGCCCAGTTCGGCGCCGATGCGCAGATCCGCCGCGGGCTGCGCGGACATCCGCAGGTCGAGCAGCTGATGCAGACGCGGCAGGGGCAGCAGACGCAGCGGCGCATAATCGCCTCCGTCCACACCGGCGAACACAAACGTGCCGACGGTCTGACGGCGGTAATCCCCGTTGCCCTGACCGACAAAGGAAAAATAGAGGCTGTACGTCGCGCTGTCTGCGCCGGGCTCGTAACGGTAGAATGCATGCGCCTCGCCGCTGATCGTCGTATCGACGCGGATGTACTGTCCCGCACCCGCGCCGCGCGCCGTATCGTAGCCGACGTACGTCACACCGCTGCGCGCCGCCTGCTGCGTATCGTCGCCCGCAGTGCGCAGGATCGCGCGGTCCTCGTCGGTGAAATCGAGGTCGATCGGACTCGCTTCGTCGTCGCCTTCCCGGATATACCGCGCGCCGACGCTGATCGCACCGTCGAGAAACGCGCCGCGCGTGTCGGCCGTGAGCATGTCGCGCACGTACTCCCGCTCGGCATATTCGTAATCCACCGTGATGCGTGAGTACGCCGTAATCAGCCGGTTCGGCGTGAACGTGATTTCCCCCGCTGCGTATTCGATCACGTAATCGTTGCGTTCGCCGCGCACCATCTCCACGCCGTCGACGTACACCTTCTCCGTTCCCGCGAGCACGAGAATCGGCTGTTCGCCGTTGCGTCCGGTCAGACGGTAAGGTCCCTGCACACCGTCGATGCCGTTGAACTGCAGGGAGTGAAACGTTCCGTTCAGGGACGCGTAGGAGACCGCCGCGCCGAAATCCTCGCCGGCCGCCTCGCCGAGAATGCCCGAAAGCTTCCGGTTGTAGCGCCCGAACTCCGTGTCGCTGTACGTGAGGTTGAAATCCCCGAGCGTCGCGCTCATGTCGTCCCCGGCGATGCGGATGAACACGCGGTCGAGCTCCTGCAGGGTGCGCGTGTTGCCCTCGGGCTGGATAGGCGTGTTTTCGTCGGTCAGCGCGCCAGTGACGGTGATCCCCTCGGCCAGCTCTCCCGCCAGCTGCAGCCGGAATCCGCTGTTGATGTTCAGATCGCGGTTCGACCCCACGGTGAAGCCGCGTCCGATATAGCCGCTTTTCTCCAGCTCCGATCCGAAAATACTCTCGATGCTCAGCGGCTGCGACGGCGTGGCCACCGCGATGCTGTCGCCGCCGGTGGTATCCACGCGCCGCGTGAGCGTGCGGAGGCGATACGTGTCCGCGAATTCGAACGGCAGGGCGCGGTAGGAAATTTCTGCCGTGTAGGTGACGCCGCTGTCGGCGCGGGAGGCGGCCGCGGGCGTAAGGATAATGGTGCCCTCGGCGCGATCCACGATGAGATCGGTTGCGGGATTGATGCGCAGAGGGGGATTGAAGCTGATCGCAAGCCCGCCCGGCTGGAGGAAGCGGCGCGCGAGGCGGATGGTGTCACCGGGAGTCCACGACAGCGAGTCCGAGTAAGACATCCACAGCGACACCTGCCGGGATGTGTCCCGCCCGGATGTGTCCCGCCCGGATGCGTCCCGCTGCGGCGCCTCCTCCTGTGCCCGGAGCGGAAGCGCGGCCGTCAGGATGCAGAAGAAGAGAATGCCGATTCGAAGAAGCACCGTGGACGCGTCGGATGGGGATGAAATCAGGGCAAAATAGAAGCGCGGGGAAGGAAAAGCAATGAAATCGTCCGCCCCGGACGCTGCAGGCCCCGCAGTGGAATATCAGGATGCGTGGCGGGTGGAATGAATGATGGGTGGGATTCCCGGAGATCAGGCAGGAGCGCCGGGCTCCTCATCCCGCCAGCGGCCGAGATGTTCGGTGATGAATGCGACGATGGCCTCGTGCTGTTCGCGTCCGTTGCCCGTGATCTCCATCGGCGCGCCGAAGCGGATGTGCACGGGACGTTCGGGCAGCACCGGACCGAAATCCTTCAGCATCCGCCCGTTTTCCCAGGCATCGGTTTTCAGCGCGACCGGCACGGCGGGGACGCCGGCCTTTTTCGCGACCTTCACGCCGAGCGTGTTGAACTGCGCGGGATCGAACACCGGCGTGCGCGTGGTCTGCGGGAAGAGCACGATGGACGTCCCCTGCTCGAGCCGCCGCGCACCTTCCTCCAGCACGGTGACAAGGTCTTGCCGCGGATTGTCGCGCGAGACCACGACGGGATTGCGGCTGCGCATCACATGCTTGAATACGGGGTAATCCATGAGGCTGGGTTTGATCACGAAGGTGCAGCGGCGCACGGGATGGATGAGGCCGGGCAGGGTGAAGGTTTCCAGCGTGCTCATATGGTTGGCGATGAACACGGCCGGACCGTCGAGTTCGTGCAGATGCTCCATGCCGTCGATGTTGAGGCGGACGCCGGCGCGCTCGAGCGCGTTCATGATGTCGATGCTGCTGTCGATCCAGGCCTGGTCGTCATAGCGGCCGCGCCTGGCGAGGTGCGCCCCGCGGAACACGACCGCGATCATCCCGATGTAGAAGGAGATGGTCGGCGGCAGGATGGACGTGCGGCGCTCTTCCGGCGTCCGGTACGAGGGTGACGCTGCGATGATATGTCCGTGCGGTATCATGAGCGCTAATATGCGGGATGGTCGGCTGAAAAAAAACCGTCACCCTTCGACAGGCTCAGGGTGACGGTGTGTATTTCGGAAATCCTCATTACTGAGGGACGAAGGCAGATCAGACGTTCCAGGCGCCGTTGCGGCGGAGCACGTCATGCGAAATGACGAGCTTCTGGATTTCGTTGGTGCCTTCGAAAATGCGGTTGATGCGGCTGTCGCGGTACATGCGCTCGATCGGCAGCTCGCGGGAATATCCCATGCCGCCGTGAATCTGCACGGCCATGTCCACCACCTTGTCGAGTCCCTCACTGCAGAGATACTTCACGGCAGCGGACTGCGTGGCGATTTTCTTGCCGGCGTCGTAATCCACCGCGGTGCGGTACACGATGCTCTCCATCGCATAGGTGATGGCCCACATTTCGGCGAGCATGAACTGCACGGCCTGGAAATGCGAGATGGGCTCGTCGAACTGCTTGCGCTCCTTGGCGTATTGCGTGGACAGCTCGATCAGTTCCTTCGCCGCGCCGACGCAGCAGGCGCCGAGTCCGAGACGTCCGGCGTCGAGCGTTTTCATGGCGATGAGGAAACCGCGTCCGTTGGGACCGATCATGTTTTCGCCCGGCACGCGCACGTTGTCGAAGGTAATGGCATTCGTCGCGCTTCCGCGGATGCCCATTTTCTTTTCCTTCGGTCCGGCATGGTAGCCATCCCATTTTGTCTCCACGGCAAAGGCCGTCACCCCGCGCTCGGTGCGCGCGAAAACGGAAACCACATCGGCGATGCCGCCATTGGTGATCCACAGCTTCTCGCCGTTCAGGATCCAGTCATCGCCGTCCTGCTCCGCGCGCGTGCGCACGTTGAACGAGTCGGAGCCGGCGGTCGCTTCGGTCAGTCCGAACGCGCCGAGCATTTCCCCGGAGCAGAGCTTCGGCAGGTATTTCTGCTTGAGTTCCTCGGTGCCGCCGAGGAAGATGGCGTTGGTGCCGATGGACATGTGCGCGCCGATCATGGTCGCGGTGGAGAGGCAGCCGCGCGCCATTTCCTCCTGCGCGATGCAGTAGCCCACTTCGCCGAAACCGCCGCCGCCGTATTCCTCGGGGAATACCGTGCCGAACAGTCCGACCTCGCCGATCTTCTTGATCAGGTCCTGCGGGATTTCCTCGTTTTCGTCGATCTGTCCTGCGACGGGTTTGACTTCCTCGTTGACGAATTCGCGCACCATGTCGCGAAGCATGTTCTGCTCTTCGGAGAATTCAAAAAGGTTCATGTGATTCCGGCTGTTAGTATGTGACAGACTCAATATGTGTCAAACTCAAGAAATATATGACTTCCCGCCGAAACTTCACCGCGGGTGACGCCGATTAGGAGACGTCGGTCGGATCCCAGGAGCTTTCGGTCAGGAGGTTGAGATCGGCATACTGGTAGGGAGTTTTCTGTCCCACGTAGCTGATTTTGCTTTCGCCGCCATCGACGCCGATGGTGTTGCCGTTGATGAATTCGGTGCCGTCCTGCAGCAGAGCGATGATAGCCGTCGCCACATCCTCGGGCGTCGTGGCGCGATTGAAGGGATTTTTCGCGACGGCTGCGTACAGCATGTTTTTCGCGCCGGGGATTTTGCTGAGCGCGGGCGTATCGGTGACACCGGCGAGCAGGGCGTTGCAGGTGATGCCGCGGGGACCGAGTTCGATGGCGAGCTGGCGGATGTAGGATTCCAGCGCCGCCTTGGCGGCGGAAACCGCACCGTAGAACGGGAGGTTCAGGTTGGCGCCGTCGCTGGTCATCGCGAAAATGCGCGCACCGCGTCCGAGGAGTCCCCGGCGCACAGTGTCCTGGATCCAGTAAATCAGGGAATTGGCCATGACGTCGATGGTCATTTCCAGCTGCGCCTTCTTGATCATTTCGCCCTCGTTGCGTCCCACCAGCGGGCGCAGGGTGCCGAAGGCCAGCGAGTGCATGAGCACCTTGATCTCCGCGCGTCCCTCGCGGTGATAGGCGTCCACGAAATTGTCCAGCGCGGCATGCCTCTTGTGTTCATCGGCGGCGTTCATGTTATAGAAGACGGCTTTCTGGCCGTGTCCTTCGATATCCTCGATCAGTTTGTTTACGGCGGGCATGGTGGCCTGCCGGTCGAGGTGGATACCGAGGATGTGATAGCCGTGCCGCGCGAGCTCCCGCGCCGCTGCCGCGCCGAATCCGGACGAAACGCCCAGGATCAGCGCCCACTGGTTCGAAGATTTCCGTGTCATGCGTCTATACTGTGTTTATTTCTGTCACATCGCAAACTCTAAATATAGCGGTTTTGAACGTGAAAGCGAAGCGGGGATGGGAGCACGAGCAGGATAGCCCCACGCGTGAGCGTGGGGATCGAGCACGAGCACGATGCACGAGGGCCGAGCCAACGGCTCGGCCAGCCAACCCGCCTTCGCTGCACTTCGGCGGACCTTCGGCAGCCAACAGCCCTGCATATGGAATCATCCTCAATGATGCGTAAATTAATAGATGACTTTCGATACAAACGGCGTCGACTGCAAGCATTTCAACGGCTACAAACCCTGCTTCCCTGGTGAGGACTGCAGCGAGGGCTGCCGGCATCCCGAGCCCATCGGCACGCGGGTGCTCATCGTCAATCTCGACGCGATGGGCGATGTGGTGATGACGACGGCGCAGCTGGCAGGCATCAAGCGCCGCTGGCCGGTGAGCCAGGTGTTCTGGATCACACGAAAAAACGCCCTGCGCCTGCTTGATCACAACCCCCTCGTCGACCGCACGTTCGTGTGGGACGACGTCAGCCGCCTCATCCTGCAGCAGCAGGAGTTCGACGTGGTACTCAACGCCGACAAGTCGCTCGACGCCTGCGCGTTCGCGGCTTCGCTCAACGCGAAGGAAATCCGCGGATTCACGATATCCCGACGGGGACAGATCGTGCCCGCCAATCCCGAAGCGGAGTACAATTTCCGCATGGGACTCGACGACAATCTCAAGTTCCGCGTCAATACGCGCACGGGACAGGACATCCTCGCGGAAAGCTGGATGCTGCCCTGCGAGCGCGATCCGTACATCCTCGAACTCGGCGAGGAGGAACGGCAGTTCTGTGCGCAGCTGCGCGCGGAGTGGGGGCTGGACGACCGCGTCGCGGTGGGATTCAACACGGGCTGCTCGGAGCTGTATCCGAACAAAAAAATGACCGTCGAGCAGCACGTGGAGCTGATCACGCGCCTCGCCGCGGACGAGCGGCTGGTCTTCCTCCTGCTGGGAGGACCGGAAGACACGGAGCGCAACGCCGAGATCATGGCGCGGCTCCAGCCGTCGGGGCTCGGCGGCCGGCTCATATCCACCCCGACCGAAGAGGGGCTGCGCCGCGGCGTCTGCTACGAAAACCTGGCCGACATCGTCGTGACCGGCGACAGCTTCGGCATGCATCTTGCCATCGCGCTGCGCAAGCACGTGCTCGCCTGGTTCGGCCTCTCCTGCTGGGAGGAAATCGACCTCTACGAGCGCGGGCAGAAGTTCATCCCGGAAGGACTGCACTGCGCGCCCTGCTGGAAGAAGCGCTGTCCGTACAACCTCGAATGCATCGACATGATCGACCTCGACGGCATCGCCGCAGCGGTGCGTGACCACGCCGACACCATCATTCCCACCGTGCGCAGGGATCAGGCATCATGAGCATCCGGCATCGTACCCATTCCCGATCGAAATCCCCAGCTGCCGGGATTGTCCCTGCAGCCGTTGTATTCGGCCATGCCGGTATATTCCGCCGTGCCGCTCTCGCTGCGATCCCTCTCATCGCAGTCATGTTGTCGCTGCTTTCCGGCTGCGGTGGCGGGGAGGATGATCCCGATGTCGCCGAGCTGATCCGCGGCCGCTGGAAAAACGGTGACGGGAGTCTCGTGCGCTTCATGGAGGGAGACTCGGCCGCAGTCGGACAGGAGGGACTCGCGGGCGAAGGCGCCTGCCGCTACGAGGTCTCCGGTGACAGCGTCCGGCTGATAACCCTGTTCAACGGCGAGGACCAGCCGGGGGATATGTTCGAGCTGTATTACTCTGGCGACACGCTCTACATGACCGCCATCACGCTGCAGCGCCCGGGAGAACGGGCACGCTTTTCCGGAGACCGTCTGCAGATACTGACCGGCAAACCCCTCTACAAGCTGCATTTCACACGCATCGCGGAGACACCATGAACCGCATCCCCGACCGCCGTCCCCTTATCGCGCCTTCACTGCTGTCATGCGACTTCGCGCGCATCGCCGAGGAGGTGCACGCCATCGAGGAGGCCGGTGCCGATCTCCTGCACGTGGACGTCATGGACGGTCATTTCGTGCCGAACATCACCATCGGTCCGCTCATCGTCGAGGCCATCAAGCGGCACGCCTCGCGTCCGCTGGACGTGCACCTGATGATCAGCGATCCCGACCGGTATCTCCAGGCGTTCCGGGATGCGGGCGCGGACATCCTCACGGTGCATCAGGAGACCTGCGCGCATCTGCATCGCACTGTGCAGGGAATTCACACGCTGGACATCCCGGCGGGGGTGAGCATCAATCCCGCCACGCCGGTGGCGCTGCTCGACGACATCCTCGGGGAGATCGAGATGGTGCTCGTCATGAGCGTGAATCCCGGTTTCGGCGGGCAGCGTTTCATCCCGCGCGCGCTGGAGAAAATCGCCGACCTGCGTGCGCGTGCAGATAAGCGGGGATTCGAGGATCTGCGCATCGAGGTCGATGGCGGCGTTACGCGCGACAACGCGGGGGATCTGCTGCGCGCCGGGGCGGATATTCTCGTCTCCGGTTCGGCGGTCTTCCGCTCAGGCGACTACGCTTCCTACATCGAGGCGCTGCGCGGCGCCTGAGTCCCTGCCGGCAGTGGTTCTTCGCGCAGGGGGGGAACTCCGGGCCGGGGCGCGGTGTTGCATTTCCATCACATGGAATCTGGGAGCACCGTGTCCGTTATCCGTCTCACACATCATCCACCGCACATCCATCAGAGGCCGCGTGATCCGGCGCAGGCGTTTCTGGCGCGGGCGATCCGCGAGCGGCGTCCCGCGGTGCCGGAAGAGCATGTCATCGGCATCTGGCTGCGTGAGCTGCATCCCGAGCGGCACTTCACAGCACGAGGCGGGGAGGATGTGCGCGTGCTCGACGCCGGGCGGCGCAACCGGCACGACGGTCCGGATTTTCTCGATGCCATCGTGGTGATCGACGGCGTGCTGCGTCGCGGCAGCATCGAAGTACATGTGCGCGAGAGCGACTGGCATCGTCACCGCCACCATCTCAATGCGCGCTATGATGATGTCATTCTCCATGTCTGTCTGTATGCCGAAAACCGCGGCGCCGGCGGTCCGCCGCTGGTCGTGCTCTCGACTCAGATGCAGGAGCCGCTGCGCGGGGCATGGGCGCGGGCGCGTCAGTCGCGTTCGCCGCTTCGCTGCCGTTCCGGCTTCGAACGGCCCGATCCGCAGCGCGCCGACGCCATGATCACGCTCGCGGCGGCGGAGCGCTTCAATCGCAAACGTGCGCGGCTGGAGGTGCGCTGGGAGCGGCTGGCCGAAGACATGCCGTCTGCCGATGCATTCCGGCAGGCGGTGTACGAGGCGTTCGCGCGGGCCGCCGGCTACGGCGGGAATGAAGATGGGTTCGAGCGTCTCGCGCGCGCGGTACCCCTGCGCGAGCTTTCCGTCGCCCGTCCCGCCGTCCGCCAGGAATTACTCCTCTCCACCGCACACGACTGGAATGTCTCCGGCGTTCTGCCCGGCAACCGACCCCGGCCGCGCATGCGCTGGCTGGCCGACTGGGCGCCGCAGATCGATCGTCCCGCCTGGTGGCGCGCCCTGTTCACCGTCATCGATGAAGGGGTGGCATCCCCCGCATCTTTTGCGCCGCTGTTCGCATCCCGCGTGCGCACCGGCAGTCCGGGTCCCGAGCGTATGTTCGAATTCGCCGTGAATGTGCTGGCGCCGAGCGTGCATCTGTACGCGCGAGCGAAAGGGCGCGACCGCCTTGCCCGCGCCGCGGCCGCGCTGTTCTTCGGGCTTTCACCATCGCCGGAAAACCGGCACACGCGTATCGTCACGCGGGCGCTGGAGCTCACGTGCGATCACGCGGTCCGTCAGCAGGGCATGATCGAGCTGTACACCGGCTTCTGCACACCGGGCCGCTGCGGCGACTGTCTGCTCGGAAAACCCGGCCGGGGTTGAATCCGTGGTACGAAGACACTTCGGAAAAGCCGGCCGGGGTTGAATCCGTGGCCCGGAAACACTATTTTTTCGTGAAATCGTTCGCAAATACAGCAGAAGCATTTTCGGGGAAGGCGGATCGTATTGTGCGGATCCGCATCCCACATGAACACGGCCGAACGCTCAGGCCAGACATCCCATCAGCAGGAATCGTATCATGGACCGAATTTCAAAGGCCGCATTTCGCCGGCTTCCGCGATATCATCAGATCCTCAGCGCCTTCGAGGAACTGGGCAGAGAGTACATTTCATCACGCGAACTTTCCGAAATCCTCGAGATCAATGAGACGCTCGTTCGCAAGGACATGGCCGATCTGCAGATCCGCGGCAGACAGAACCAGGGATACGGCATCTCCGCTCTGCGGCAGCGCATTGAGGAATTTCTCGGACTGCAGGATGTGACCGAGGCGCTGGTCGTCGGCGGCGGACATCTCGGCACGGCGCTCGCCACCTATCCCGGGTTCGAGCACTACGGACTGAAAATCGCCGGCGTGCTCGACAACGATCCCTCCAAGATCGGGAGCATGATCGGTCCGTACGAGGTCGTCTCTGTCTTCCGCCTCGCCTCGATGATTCAGAAACATCAGATCAAGCTCATCATCCTCACCGTTCCCAAGGACAGCGCGCAGGAGCTGACCGACATCGCGGTTAATGCCGGCGTGCGCGCAATCTGGAATTTCACCCCGCGCGAACTGAACGTCCCCGAAGGCGTCCGCGTGCGCAACGAGCAGATCGTCGGGGGATTCATGGCGCTGTCATATTACCTGAAAAATCTTTCCGAATAACATCGAATAAAGATCCGCGGAATTGGTCGTGTACCGATAATCATTGCAGAATGCTGGATGGTGTAGGGCCGATCCAACGAATCGGCCATTTTCCGGAATCCGCCGCGCTGATCGCCTCCGCCCGTTCCGGAACCCGCCGCGCTGATCGCCTCCGCCCGTTCCGGAACCCGCCGCGCTGATCGCCTCCGCCCGTTCCGGAATCCGCCGCGCTGATTCCACCCCGATATCATTCCTGAAAAGAGTAACCCCACGCGTCAGCGTGGGGACACGCATGAGCGCCCCACGCTCCCGATACGTTCAACGGCGGCTGACCGCTCAGAAAATATCGTTGTAAATCACGAACAGCATCAGTGCGAGCAGCAGCACCATGCCGACCTGCTGCAGGGCGATCTTGATTCTGTTCGGCACCTCGCGGCGGAACAGCCCCTCGTAAATCAGAAAAACGAGGTGCCCGCCGTCGAGCGCCGGGATGGGGAAGATGTTGATGATGGCGAGACTGATGCTGAGCAGCGCCATGAGACTGAGGAAGCTGACGATGCCGGCCTCGGCGGACTGCGCGGCCATCTCGGCGATCTTTACCGGTCCGCCGATGCTCTGTTTGAAGCTCGCCTCGCCGATGATGATATGCCAGATGTTGGTCAGGAAAATGTCGGTGATGCGGATAAGTCCCGTCACACCAACCCCGAGCGCCTCGAATACACCGTAGCGGACGGTCTCGACCGGACCCGGGATGCGCGGCACCGGGATGATGCCGATTTTCCCGTTGTCCGTCGGCGTGACCTTTGCCTGCATGGCCCTGCCGTCGCGCTCCCAGACGATATCGATGGAACTCCCCGGATTCCGGCTCACGACGCGGATAACATCCGCGGGCAGGAAAATCGGCACGTTGTCGATGCTGACGATCACATCGCCTTCCTCCATGCCGGCACGCGAGGCCGGCAGCCCCGGCTCCACCCCGCCGATGAAAGTCTCGGCACCCTCCGGTGAAATGCCGAAGTCGTCCACACCAAGTCCCTCGAGCTTTTTCGCGGGCACGGTTATGCCGGTCGTACCGCCGCTGCGCGTGACGGTCATGCTCAGATCCTCGGACAGCTGGGAGTACAGCACACCCTCACGAATGCCTTCCCACGTCTCGACGGGCTCTCCGTTGAGGCGTTCGATCCGGTCACCGGACCGCAGGTCATAGGCCGCCGCGACGCTGCCTTCCTGCACGTGTCCGATGGTGGTGTTTTTATGATGCACCGTGCCCTGAACGACATTCAATCCCCAGAAAATCGCGATCGCCAGCAGGATATTCATGATCACGCCCGCCGTGATGACGATGATGCGCTGCCAGACGGGCTTCGCACGGAATTCATACGGTTCCGGTTCCTTCTCGAGATGCTCGGTGTCCATGCTTTCGTCGATCATCCCGGAAATTTTCACATATCCGCCGATGGGCAGCCAGGACACGCAGTAATCCGTATCCCCGATCTGCTTGCCAAAGGCCCGCGGCGGGAAGCCGATGGAGAAACGCTCGACCCGCATGCCGAACGCCTTGGCGGCGAGGAAGTGGCCGAGCTCGTGTATCAGCACCAGCACGCCGATGATGATGATGAAATAGAATATCTGACTGAGAATATTTGCGAATGCTTCCATGAGAATCTATGTCCGGGTCGTTGTAACCGATGAATAATGCGGCAGGGAGGCCTCCGCGAATTCCCGCGCTTCGCGATCCGCTTCCACCACGGTTTCGAGCGTGTCGGCGGGACGGATGTCGCAGCGATCGAGAGCGTCCGCGATCACGGCGGGGATGCCGGGAAAGGGGATGTCACCGCGCAGGAAGGCGGCGACGCCCACCTCGTTGGCGGCGTTCAGGACCGCCGGAGCCGTGCCGCCCGCCTGCAGGCTGTCAAAGGCGAGCTGCAGGCAGGGAAAAGTCTCGCGGTCGGGCTCCTCGAAGGTCAGCGTTCCGATGCGCGCCATGTCCGCCCGCTCGTAATCCGCCGCGATGCGGTCGGGCCAGGTCAGCGCGTAATGAATGGGGATTTTCATGTCGGGTACCCCGAGCTGCGCCTTGAGCGAACCGTCGGAGAACTCCACCATGGAATGAATGATGCTCTGGGGGTGGACGACGACGTCGATGTCGCCGGGCGCGACGTCGAAGAGCCAGTGGGCCTCGATCACTTCGAGCCCCTTGTTCATCAGCGTTGCGGAATCGATGCTGATCTTGCTGCCCATGCTCCAGTTCGGATGTTTGAGCGCGTCGGCGGGCGTGACATGCTCGAGTTCGGCGGCGCTGCGTCCCCGGAAAGGACCGCCGCTGGCCGTCAGGATGATGCGCGCTACGCTCTGTGCCGGTTCGCCCACGATGCATTGCTGGATGGCGCTGTGCTCGCTGTCGATCGGTACGAGTTGCACGCCGTGTTCGCGGAGGAGGCCGGTAATGACTTCTCCGGCGACCACCAGCGTTTCCTTGTTCGCCAGTGCGATATGCTTTCCAGCGCGGATCGCCTCGGTGGTCGGGAGCAGTCCAGCGAACCCGACGAGACTGCTGACCATGGTGTGATAATCCTCGCGTGCGGCCAGTTCGGTCAGTCCGCTGCCGTCAAGCACCTCGGTCTGTTCTCCCACCGCGTCACGCACCTTCCGCCGGGCCTCGCCGTCGGTCACGGCCACGGCGGCGGGACGGAATTCCTTCACCTGTTCGATCATCAGATCGGCGTTGCTGTTGCCCGTCAGATACCGCACGGAAAAATGCTCCGGATGGCGGCGCACCACTTCGAGCGTGTTGCGTCCGATGGATCCGGTCGATCCGAAGACAGCGAGTATTTTGTGTTCCGCACTCATAGGCAATCAAACAAGTTACATATCGGGGCTTCGCTGCGCAACAGCATTGCGCGGGGCCACTATGCACAACACCGTTCGGGAGCGAAAAATTCTGCGTATCCTCCGATTTCCGGCACCGGTCGGTAATCGGGTACTCATTGTGTCGACTCGGGAATTCTTCATATAATGGACGGATACATGAACGCCATTTTTCGATCGAGCAGTTCAATGAAATACAGTGTTTTCATCGCGTTTCTGATTCTGACAGGCCTGCAGTCGCTGACGGCGCAGACTGCGGACGAACGCAGCACGCTGCGCCTCGCCCAGAGCTACGAGCAGGCCGGGAAGTACGAAGACGCCCTGCGATTCTACCGGGATCTCTACCGTCAGAGCCCGCTCAACTCCGCCTATTTCGAGGGCGTGCGGCGCTCGCTCACGGCCCTGAAGCGCTATGACGACGTCATCGCGCTGCTGACGGAGCGCATGAAACGGCAGACGGGTGAAGTGCAGCTCTGGGTGTACCGGGGCGGGATCCATCTTCAGAAGGACAACACCGACAGCGCCCGGGCGGACTGGGAGACGGCCATCGGCATGAATCCCCGCAACGGACAGGTGTACTCGCAGATCGCCGATCAGTGCATCAATGCGCGGCAGTACGAGCGCGGCATCGAGTACCTGCGTCGGGGACGCGAGGCGCTGGGGTCCCCACAGCTCTTCGCCTTCGAAATCGCGCGCGCCAGCGCCATGAACATGGATTTCGAAACCGCGATGGACGAGTACCTGAACTACCTCCGCACTGTTCCGCAGGCGCTGTACCAGATCCAGCAGCAGCTGACCATGTATTCCGAGATCCCATCGGCGCTGGATGCGGCGGTTGACCAGGCGCGCGAGCATGTCGACGAATATCCCGAAAGCGAGGTGCTTCGCTACCTTCTCGCATGGCTGTACATGGAGCGGAAGGATTATGCCTCCGCGTACAGGGTGTACCGGGGGATTGACGACCTGAAGGATGCCGGCGGTATGGAGATCATCAAGTTCGCATCGCGCGCCTACAACGACAGGGAGTACCGCGCTGCCGCGAAGGCCTACGGGGATGCCGTCGAGGAGTATCCAGACGCGGCCTTTCTTCCGCAGGCGGAATTCTACCGGGCGCGCAGCCTTGAGGAACTGTATGCGCGCGAGGGCATGCCCGATGAGCTGTCCGGCGGCGGCACGCGCTTTCCGAGCACGGAGTCCGTCAGCTCTTACCAGGGCGCGATCCAGCTGTATGAGGAAGTTGCCGAAAAGTACAGCAATCAGCCCGTCGCCAGCGAAAGCCTCTATCGCATCGGCTACATTAAGTTTCACCGCTTCGGCGACACCGACGGCGCGCTCGACGTGCTCGAGCGCATCTCCGAAAACCGTCGCAACGTGTTCGGGAAGGCCGATGCCGACATCCTGATCGGCGACATTCTCCTGGCGCGCGGCGACATCGAGGGCGCGATCGCGCAGTACGACGCCGTGCTTCCCTCGCAGCAGATCGAGGATCAGCAGCGGCGGGAGCTGCGCTACAAAATCGCGGAGGCATTTTTCTTCATGGGGGAATTCGACACGGTCCTTACGCAGCTCGAACCGCTGACCGCCGACGTGGGCACGGATATCGCGAACGACGCGCTGGATCTGATGGCGCTGATCGCGCAGTACCGGCGTCCCGGCGAGATCCCCCTCAAGCGCTACGCAGAGGCGCTGCTGCTCGAGCGGCAGAAGAAATTCTCGGAGTCAGCCGCGGTTGCCGGCGAAATCATTGAGACCTTCGCTGCGAACGACATCGCCGATCTTGCTTATCTGAAGCGCGCTTCCCTGCAGCGTCGCATCGGCAAACCACGGGAGGCGGCCGCCACGTATGCGGCGTTTCTCGACACGCGCGACGAGAGTTTCCTGCGCGACCGCGGGCTGTTTCATTACGCCCGGCTGCAGGAAGAAGAGCTCGGCGACCCCGCGGCAGCGACGGAACTGTACCAGCGGCTGCTGACCGAATATCCGCATTCTCCGCTGGCCCCAGAGGCCCGCGAGCGCATCGTTGAATTACGCAAAGGGAATTCCTGATGATACGCATTATGACCGTCATTCTGCTGTTCCTTGCGACGGCCATGCCGCTGCGCGCACAGCAGAATATTCTCATCGAAATGGACCTGCAGCAGACCGATCATCTCAAGGCCTATGGCGTGGTGTACTGGGTGCTCACGCGCGGGGTCGATGTCGACTGGCTGCTGAATTACAAGCACGGCAGTTTCATGACCGCGTACTACCCGTTCATCGAGCAGGAACTGCGTGTTCGCGGTGTCTCATTCAGTGTCATCGACGGATCCACCGCAGCACAGATCCTTGCCGAGGTTTCAAGTCCCGATAAAAACATGGAAGTCGTACGTCTCGAGAAGGCGCCGAAAATCGCCGTGTACGTGCCACCCAATTTCCAGCCCTGGGACGACGCCGTGACGCTGGCGCTGGAATACGCCGAGGTGCCGTACGACAAGCTCTGGGACGAGGAGGTGATACAGGGCAAGCTGGACGAGTATGACTGGCTGCATCTGCACCACGAGGATTTCACGGGACAGTACGGCAAGTTTTACGGCCAGTTCAGCACCTATCCCTGGTACATCCAGCAGGTGGCCATCAATGAATCCATGGCCAAGCGCCTCGGCTTCAAGAAGGTCAGTGAGCTGAAGAAGGCCGTGGCGCGCACGATCAAGGAGTACGTGGGGGGTGGCGGATTCATGTTCGCCATGTGCTCGGCGACCGATACGTTCGATATCGCACTCGCGGCGGAGAACACGGATATCTGCGATGTGATGTTCGACGGCGATCCTCCCGATTCCGATTGCCAGGAGCGGCTGAATTTCGAGAAGACCTTCGCATTCGAGAATTTCAAGCTGATCATGAATCCCTACGAATACGAGTATTCGAACATCGACATGACGCCGGCCTTCGGCGGCCGGCCCGACAACGACTACTTCACGCTCTTCGACTTCTCGGCGAAGTACGATCCCGTGCCGAGCATGCTGACGCAGTGCCATGTCAACGTCGTCGCCGGTTTTCTCGGTCAGACCACCGCCTTCCGCAAGGATCTGATCAAGAAGTACGTCACCATCCTCGGCGAGAAGGAAGGGACGAACGAGGTGAAATACCTGCATGGCAACTACGGCCGCGGCACGTTTACCTGGTACGGCGGACACGATCCCGAGGATTACCAGCATCGCGTGGGCGATCCCCCGACGGATCTGTCGCTGCACAAAAACAGCCCTGGCTACCGGCTGATTCTCAACAACATCCTTTTCCCGGCTGCGAAGAAGAAGCAGCTGAAGACGTGAGTCTGATGTGCTGAATCTGAAATCGGACAGTAATCCCGCCTGGGTGCGTGCCGCGACGGACGATCTCGACACGCTGCTGATCGACCATGTGCACTGCGAGAAAAAGGCGGCATCGACCGCGCTTAGCCTGGTTAACCGCTATCCTGATCGCACGCTGCTGGTCGATCACATGATCGCGCACGCACAGGAGGAACTCGAGCATTTCGCGCTGGTCATGGGTCATGTGAAAGAGCGGGGGCTCACGCTGCGCCGCGACACGCCCGATCCCTACGTGAACCGTCTGCTGGAGCATGCCCGCAGCGCCGAACCCGGCCGGCTGCTCGACGCGCTTCTCGTCGCCGCACTGATCGAGGCGCGATCATGCGAGCGCTTCCAGCTGCTGATCGACGCACTCCCCGACGGCGACCTGCGAGATCTCTTCGACGGACTCATGCCCTCCGAGGCCCGCCATTACGCCATGTTCATGAATCTCGCCCGGGAGTATTATCCCGCGGATGAAGTAGATGCGCGGCTGGACGAACTCGCCGCCGCCGAGGCGGACATCGTGCGCGAGCTTCCCAATGAACCCCGCATGCACGGCTAGCCCCACACGTGAGTCCCCTCGCCGAGCCGTTGGCGACGCCCAGCCTTTGCCCCCTCGCCGAGCCGTTGGCTCGGCGCTACCTTCACGGTTTCCTCCCCGTTCCTCGCGATCCTCGCGATCCTCGCGATCCTAACGCCTGTATTCCTCGATCGCCTTGTGCAGCGTGATGCTTGAAGACTCCGCGCACTCATACTTGTTTTCGGGGATCCCTTCGAGCCAGTTGACGATGTCCATCGTGCCGATATGCTCGACTTCATCGATGCGCTTTCCGATGATCATTTCCGTCAGTCCTTCTGCCGAGGCCTGCAGTCCCGAACAGCCGACGAACTGAAACGCGGCGTCGGTGATGACATCGTCATCGATTTTCAGCGAAAGAAACAGAATGTCGCCGCAGCCCGCCTTGTGCTCGACGTGCACGGTCGGATTGTCGAGTTCCCCGTAATGCTTCTCGTGTTCAAGCACGCTGATGGCCTTCTGGGAATATCCGAGTGCCGCCAGCAGTTCTTTGCGCATTTCGTCCATGGTCGTTTCTCCGTACTGCGTTCCGGTCAATGCTCATGCAACTTAGGCAATTCCGCGGATTTCGCACGGTTTGTTTCGTGCAGGCGAAAATGCTAGCTTTGAAAATACTGCGGATTCACAGAAAACCGTCATACATATCTGAGTGCTTGGAGAAACAGCATGAGCGTTTTGATTGACAAGAAAAGCCGCGTCATTGTGCAGGGCATCACCGGTTCCGAAGGCACCTTCCATGCCGGACAGATGATCGAGTACGGCACGAAGGTCGTCGGCGGCGTCACCCCCGGTAAGGGTGGTACGGAGCATCTCGATGTTCCCGTGTTCAATACCGTCAAGGAAGCGGTCGCGAAGACGCGTGCGAATGTCTCGGTGATTTTCGTGCCGCCGTTCGCGGCGGGCGACGCCATCATGGAAGCCGCGGATGCGGGGATCGGACTGATCGTGTGCATCACCGAGGGCATCCCGACCGATGACATGGTCAAGGCCTATGAATTCGTGCAGCAGAAAGGCGTGCGCCTGATCGGACCGAACTGTCCGGGCATCATCTCGCCGGGCAAGGCCAAGGTCGGCATCATGCCGGGCTTCATCCACAAGAAAGGCCATGTCGGCGTGATCTCCCGCAGCGGAACGCTCACCTATGAAGCTGTCAACCAGCTCACCGAGCTCGGTATCGGACAGTCCACCTGCATCGGCATCGGCGGCGATCCTGTCATCGGCACGCAGTTCATCGATGCGCTGCAGCTGTTCAACGAGGATCCCGGCACCGACGCCGTGGTCATGATCGGCGAAATCGGCGGCACCGCCGAAGAGGAAGCGGCCACGTGGGTCAAAAAGAACATGACCAAGCCCGTGGTCGGTTTCATCGCCGGACGCACGGCTCCGCCGGGACGCCGCATGGGACACGCGGGCGCGATCATCGCGGGCGGCAAGGGCACCGCGGCCGACAAGATGAAGGCCATGAAGCGCGCCGGCATCCATGTCGTCGAGAGTCCCGCCCAGATCGGCGTCACCGTCGCCAAGGCGCTCGGACTGGAACTGCAAGGACAGAAGCGCCCGGCGGCTGCGAAGTAGGCAGTACGCAGTGCGCAGTGCGCAGTAGGCAGCAGGCGGCGAGCCTGTTTTCAGACATGACAAAGCCCGATGACTGATCTCACTCGAGGATCGTTCATCGGGCTTTCATTTTTCGCGTACTGCGTACTGCCTCCTGCGGGGCGCAGCCCCTACCGGCTCCGGGCGAACATCTGCGTCAGGTAATATCCTCCTTCGGCGGATTGCGAGACGCCGATGCCGGTCAGATCGTAGTCCCCTTCAATATTCTTTTTGTGTCCCGCGCTCTTGATCCAGCCGTTCACGGCGATCTGGGCGGGATCGGAGTAGCCCGAGTTCGTGGCCACGTTCTCCGCCGCGTGCGAAATCGAGATCTGTGAGCTGATCGCATTGACACGATCCTGGAATCCGTCATGGCTGAACGGCACGGTGCCGTCGGCCATGTTGCGGCTGTGATTCCGGCACTGCGTCGTGATCACGTCGCTGATGGTCAGCGGCGCCAGTCCCTGGTCGACGCGGTACTGATTGATAAGAGTATGCACGCGCTGCTCAATTTCGGGGATGCCGGGATTGTCGACCGGTCCGACACCGTCGTCATCCGAGCAGGATGCAAGGATGAATACGGACACGATGAGCAGGAGATGGGATTTCAGCAGGCGGGGGAGGGCGGAGCGATCTCGGGTATCCATGCGGCGAATCTTCATGATCAACGGATGTGGGGAAAGATTGCGTTTCCCGCACAAATAAACAAGAGCATTGCGATGGAATGCCGCACGGCGTCCCTGAATCATCAACGCGAGGCGGACATCGACGCAAGGCGGACATCGACGCAAGGCGGACATCGACGCGGGGTGGGACTCTACCCGCGGGAATCCAATCAGATTCCTTGCGCTATGAAAGGGAAACCCATATGTTTATCTGAAATACCTTCCGCCCACCTTACGCTCTGATTTCCATGAGACGTTTCACACCCCTTTCGCTCACACTCGCTGTTTTTATCATCACCCAGCTCTTTGTCGCCCGGACCGCCGTCGCCCAGCAGGATCGCGGCATGACGTCGGCTCCGATGACCACGCAGCCGCTGATCTGTACCGGCCAGGCGGAGGCGCTCGATACCGGAATCCCTGCGCACGACGCGAACGCAGTGCTTGCGCCATCCACGCTGGCGAAGGAGCAGGCCTCCGTGCGCGACGACTGGCGCATCCGCGACAGCCTCGTGCTCGATACATGGATCCCGCCTCTCGGTTATGCTGGCGTGCGTTTCAACAGCGCGACGCGCATGCTCGAAACCGTGCGCACGGTGCCGTCCCTGCGCGCTTCGGCGCGGCAGGCCGTCGCGAAGAGTCCCGCCTGGCTGCGCGCCAAGCTCGAATACACGCTCGCCCAGCTCTCCGGCTTCCAGCAGGAGAACCTCGCCGCGGTGATCAACGACGCGCCCGATCCCTACGTGGATGAGGTCTGCTTCGCCATCGCGCACTCCAATCCCGTCTTCCTGCAGTCGCAGTTCTGCTACGCACAGCTTTTCCGCGACAACGCCGAGCTGATATACGCGCATGACAAGGTGCTGCCCTACGTGGAAGTAGTGGATTACGGCACGTCCGCGGACGAGGATTTCTACTCCACCGTGCGCTACTGGCGCGTCGATGCGGATTCGAACCGTGTGCAGGTCGAAGTGCCGCGCGATATCTATTACTGGTACATCGTACATCCGAAGCTCTCGGATGAGCTTTCGACGTATGTCGATCCCACGATGCAGGGGAATACCGTGGCCGTGAAGGCGCCCCCGCAGGGCGTGTTCTGGCGGGACTATCTGTTCACGGTCACCGAAGCCGTGCCCGATACCACGGGAGTGGATTTCCCCGTGCTGCGTGACCTGGTGTCGACATGCGAGGTGCTCTGGGCCGAGCGCGGCGACGAACCGCAGGCCGTTCGGCAGATCACGAAGTGGATTCGCGCGGTGCTGGATTTCGATTCCGGCAGTGAGCGGCCGCATCAGCCGGTGCGCATCTACACGCTGCACATGGGACGCTGCGGGGAGCATGAGGACATGACCGCGGCCGCGGCGCGCGCCTGTCTGATTCCGACGCGCGGCATCAGCGCCTATTCCTCGGATCATGTGTGGAACGAGTTCTGGGACGAGGAGTGGTGGCAGTGGGAGCCGGTGAACAATTCCCACAGGAATGCGCTTGTGTATTCGGAAGGATGGGGGAAGAAGTTCGGCAGCGTGATCGCGCGCCGCAGCGACGGCAAATTCATACCCGTCACGGATCGCTATCAGAAGAAGACCTGCACGCTGGAAATCCATGCGAAGGATGCAAACGATCGACCGGTGGATGGCGCTGTCGTGCTGCTCGCCGTGCGCTCCGATCAGAACATCTATATCGACACCTACGGCTGCACCGACCAGGACGGTGTGGCACGCTTTATCGTCGGTGCGGAGCGCGACTATTACGCGCGCTTCGATTCGCCGCACGGCGGATCGAGTCCCGCGCAGTCGAACCAGGTCAGCGGACTGATGTCCAACGCCGAGGCGGGGCGGGATTACTCCTACACGCTTCGCAGCAATGTATCGAAGCGCCGCTTCATGCAGGAGGGCACCATCTCCGGCATGGAAGATGAGGTGGAGGATTTCGTCATCGAGCATCACATCGATGGCGGAGCGCAGGTGGTGCGCTGGCAGCAGCGTTTCGACGACATCAATACCGTGGATCCCTGCGTCTTTTACAGTGAAGAGGAGGGCGGCACGATCTGCCGCGGATATTTTGACGAGGAGAATTTCCAGAAAGTCGATCTGGAGAATCCTTTCATGATGAAGTGGGGCGTGCCCGATCAGGAGCTCGGGCAGTTGGTCACCGGACAGGTTGACGGACTCGATTTCAATGAGGATCTCTACTATCTCTTTGTCAACAACACCAGCGCGCACAATCCCGCGCACATCCGCACCCGGTTCTACCTGCGCGCATCCTCGCTCGTCGATGTCGACGCGCTGCCCGAGGCGCGGGACTTCGCGCTCGTGGATTGCGCTCCGCATCCGGTCACCGCGCAGGGGGCCACACTGACGCTCTTCACGCCGGCATCCGCCCGCGGAACGGCACGCATCGAGCTGTTCGACCTGCTCGGGCGCCTGCGTCACGGCACCGATGCCGCGCTGCACGGCGGCACGCAGACGCTCCGCTGGACGCCGCCCGCAGTTCCGCAGGGACATTACCTGCTCCGCGTCACCGCCTCCGGCGGCGCCACCGTCCAGCGCATGCTGCTGCTGAAATAGTGGGCAGCCGCTGACCCGGTGGGCGGCCGTTAATCCGACGAGCCGCTGAACAGCCGCTCTGCCGCGATTAATTCCGAATGAAAAACGCCCCGTTTCCTGCGAATCCTCGCAGCGAACGGGGTGTTTTTCTGTGACCGGACCATGTCACCACCCGGTGACATAGGTGCCAGGAGGGCCATTCCGGATGTCACCACCCGGTGACATGGGCCAAAATGGCCTGTTTTAGATGTCACCAGGTGGTGACATAGGCGCCAGGTGGGCCATTCCGGATGTCACCACCCGGTGACATGAATCATGGACAACTATGGAATAATGAGCGTCCATATCCGCCCTGAAAGGGCGCAACATCTCAGTCCGGGGCGCAAGCCCCGGGAAAAGGCGATGTGACTCACATTTCCACTACGCCCTGCAGGGGACGGAACGTCCCAGCCCGGGCCCGGGGATAGGGCGACACAACACGGCCGTTACCTCACAACCGACACCATCCGCACCGCCTGCGCACCATCTTCCGACACTACCCGCAGGAGGTACACACCCGCAGTAAGCTGCGCGGCGCCGAGGTCGATTGACTCGGCGCGGCCGGATTCCACCTCACGCGACAATCGCTCGCGTCCGAGCATGTCGTGCAGTGTGAGACGGCAGGCTTCGCCGGATGGACGTTCGCCGGTCAGACCGCCAATGCGCACATGCAGTCTCGTGCCGCTCGGCACCGGCTGCGGCCAGGCGTCGAGGGTGAGCGCTCCCGGTGCAGCATCCGGCTCACCGATTCCCGTGCTCTTGCGGATGACATATGTCACGGCTACCCGGCGATTTGCCGGTGTGGCAGCAAGCAGGATTTCCGCGCCGTGTGCGCCGATGTCGAGCGTAGTGCTCGAGGGCTGCACGGCGATGTGCGCGGACCCGCTTCCGCTTACCGGCTCGGCATCGAGCCACCACTCGGACGGCTGTGCCGTCCACGGCATGGAGAGGCCGCCGCCTGTCCAGAGTTGCACGTGCTGCTCTGAGGGAAGCGCTCCGCCGCGTTCGGCTTCGAAGTAAAGATGCAGCGGCGTGAGCACGATGCTCTGCGGGTTCTCCGGGATGATATGCATCGTGCGCTCACAGCCGCTCTGCGCGCCCTGCTGGTCGCTCGTCCACTGCCAGCGGATGAGCTTCGGATCGGTATCCGCGATCGCCTGCGTGGGCGTGATCTTCCACCAGCGCGTGCTGGAGGCGTTCGGAAGGATGGTGCCTTCAGATACGGGGCCGTCCGGCTGGTTGGCGTACGCCGGAGACGTAAAGCTCTGCGTGCTGTCCGATCCCGCGAGCGCGAACTCCGGAGGCAGGATGATGGATGCTTCGCAACCCGTCAGCGCCACCGTGCCGGTGTTCGTCACTGTATAGGATACATGCAGCGGATCGGGGATGAACTGTTCGTAATGCGAATCTGCGTACAGCGAATCGTGTCCGCCGGTTGCGCAGACAACCGTCGCCTCCTCCGGCCAGGCTTCGATGAAGATCGTTGTTCTGCATTCCTTCCATTCCGTCTGCTGGACAGAGCGGTAGCGAACGATCACTTCCTGGCTTTCGTCATTCGGCGCCGGCCGCGGAATGAGCTGCCAGGTGATGTCTGCATCTGATGCCCCATTCAGAGAGGACAGACTTTTCCGAGAGGTCTCACCCGTGGACAGCATGAAACGATTCGCGTGTGTCAGATCGATTTCCAGTTCGATGCCCGTCTCCTCATCATCGAGGGGATTTGTCAGTGTCATAGTCGCGGTCAGCGGCTCCGGTTCGTATCGCAATTCCGATCGGTTGAACCGCACCGTGTCCGCCGCGTGCAGTGCGCAGGAAACACTCCCCTCCACGCCGGGGATCCACATCTCATGCGTGCATACCGACAGGATCGTGTCTTCCGCGTCATAGGCGGTAACGGTACCTCGGGCCATTCTCCCCGTGCGCAATGCCTCCGCACGAAGCAGCCAGTAGAACGCCGTGTCACGTCCCGCTCGCACCACATTGCCGTGCTTCGTTCGCGGATCGAGGCTCTGCATACCGCTGCCCGTGTCAAAAACGAGTTCATACCGATCTATCTCCAGCGGGAGCGTGCCCGTGTTTGTCAACCGGAAATCAAGGTACACTGGATCCCGCCGTTGTACGGTTTCAACCGCCAGTGTATCCGGCGCGGTGATGCTGCATTCAACGCCCTCCTCCAGCGTGGTAATCACCAGAATCTGCCGGCAGATACTCTGATACACACCACCGCCGGCCTCCAATCGATAGAGAATGGTGTCCCGCACGACTCCGTCCGGGATCGGTGCCAGATCCAGCAGCCATGACACCGTATCGGAAGTGCTTGAGCGCAGGGATACCGGACCATATCGCGACTGCTGGCCCGGTTGGAGCCGGACATACCGGCACGCGGACAGATCGATTTCCGCCGTGCAGTCGAGAAGGATCGTGTCGAGTACCTGTTGCATTACGACCGTGGCTCGCAGAGGATCGGGCTGCCAGGTGCCGCTCTCTCCATCGATCTGGACGATATCGCCGCCGATCGGCTGGCATCGCAGGGCTTCGAGACCAGGCACGAATACATCGGTTTCACAGAAACTGAGTATTGCACCATGCTCATCCTCCCCGATCACCTGCACGCGCATCGTGCGATCCGCGAAGCGGTGCTCGGCGCGCGCCTGCCAGGAGACCATATGCGTGTCCCCCGGTGCGAGCGTGACTCCGGGCTGATAGCGCGCGGCGGGCGGCACGGGGATGCCGCCAATATCCCCGCCGAAATGGAATCCGAACTGCGCGACGGTAACCGGCTTGCTGCCGGTGTTCCGTACGCTGCAAAGCACAGGGAACGGCTCAGGTGTGTATCCATTTCCGCCGCCGTTCACCGCAAGGCGCTCCGGTGCCGTCACCGTGCAGGCGAGATCCAGCTCGCCGTATTCCTGGTATTCGATGCGGAGATAATGTTCGCAGGGTGAGGCCGATGGTGCGCCGGGAAGGGAAAGATCAGCATCCTTGAAATACGTCACCACATCCACCCACACGCCCTTGCCTGAGATAGTGGCAGTGTCGACGCGAACCGTCCAGGAAAACGTTGCCGTTTCCGAGGGGCCCAGAACCGATGCGCCGAGCGACTTCCGCGGTGATTGTGTCGGCGGATCGAGGAGGAGTCCCTTCGGTAGTGTAAGCACGCATTCGACCTCCCGTGCCCGGCGCTGCGGGTCGATATTGGCGACCTCCGCCGTGATAGTCATTCGGGCAGGATTCACATACGGCGGCTGCCGGACGATGCGGACGGTGTCGGTCATATTCACCGAACATTCCAGCAGAGCGCAGCCCGGCACACGGGTGCGAAAGAGGAACAGATCATTCTCGCCGCCCGCGTGGCGTGGCTGGATGGCGCGCAGGGGGGTAATGCTGTCTGCGTGCGCAGAAACGACACCACCGAAATATGTCAGATTCTGATTTCGAAGAAATCCGAATGGGCGAAAGTGCTGTGCTTTCGATATAACCGATCCTGATCCGTAAAAGATTGAATCAGAATTGACGTACTTGTCATCAACATGCCAAGGCCCGAGCGATCGGATTTTCTGGCCTGAAGGATCGAGGACCATAATCACCTCAGGTCCAGATATGGTATCAAGTGGCATTATCAGCTCTGATGATCGCACATCTGCTACTATACCATGGATCAGAATATCACCACAGACAAGATTGTATATACCAAAATATCTTGAATCGTGGCCATCAATCCGTGTGGGGAGATATGTTGAAAATATCGGGTCACCACCTCTTGATGGGATTTTTGCTAAAAAAGACGGCGGTGCCCCTGCGATAAGTGGATTCTTCAAAGCCAGTTGATTCGAGCTTGCCTGGCCACCTGTAAGGATGTTGCCATGATTGTCTATCGCAAGCGCCTCCAGATATACGCCACTTCCTAGTCCAGTAGTAAATATGAATTGTGAAAGTGCAGAGTCAATTTTTACGATTGCATGAATCAGATCCGGTGTACGCCATGAGTTCACCGCAGGTATTTGTACACCGTGATTCCTTAAAGCGAGGACTACATTTCCAATATCATCTATTTCCATCCGCAGTTGCATATTTGAATTATTGTGATTCTCGAAAAGATACGTACCATTTCGTACTTGCGTATAGTCGGAGGAGAGCTTTAGCAGCGCTGCAGCCTGCAAAAGACTATCTCCAGAGATGTTCTCGATGTGGAGTGAATCTTGAAGAGTACCAGGAGTCACGAACCATTGCTCATGTGCTGATACTCCAAGCACGAACACATTCCCGGAAGGATCAATTCTAAGACATTCCCCACCGAAAAATGTTGGTCCGCCCAGCCATGTCGCCGCTTCTAGCTCTCCAGTGCGACTTAGTCTGGTGAGACATGTTGCTGTCTTCCACGGGGTGCGTATCGCAGGCCTCTGTGATTGCACGGTCCCGCCCGTTATCGGAAAATCGGAAGATTCCGTATTGCAGAGGACATGCGTTGAGGCACTCGTGCCAAGGTCCATCTTTATCGGGTACCTTGCTGAATGAAATACACCATCAATAGGTTGCGGTTCCCCCCATTCATCACCTCTGCCTCCCAAATAGGTGGAAAACAGGATATTGCTGGCATTTTCATCCAGGCATGTCACATAACAATCCTGCTCCCACTTACCGCCTGCATTCGTTTTTTGATGAGGATTCACAAGTGGGAAATCGAGAGACGTCGTTATTCCAGCGATGTGAATATTCCCCTCGTCGTCAATTTCAATACCCAACTGGGCTTCGAGCCCGGAACCACCCAGATATGTATTGAACTCCGTCTCGATCACCTTCCTTTTTTCGAAGAAATTGCGATATGGTCGTGGGCGAGTAGTATCCGCCAGCACATACGTATCTCCCGATCGTACGAAGGCGTCGATGGTGCCATCTGATGAAACACCCGCGCCCTCGGTGAGATTCGTCGTGCGCATCCGTACCTGCCGGGGATCGGCACCCGCATGCAGAATCACCCGCTGCTGGAACGTTCCGTCATGTTCGCCATACTCGATGTCGATGCCATCCCAGACATTGACATAGCGCACACCCGCGAACGTCGGCACATCACTGCGCCAGCGCGTGCTGTCGCTGCCTCGATAGAAATTCGTGTGCGTCTCGATCCTGTCAGCGCCCTGGATGCGCATGTTTGGTGAAGGAGACACGAACTCGATGGTTGCGCATTCGTTCTGCCTGGGATTTCTCTCTGCGTTGTACGCCACATCGCCCAGGAGAATATCCATCGAGCGCTGCATCGGTCGATAGAGGCGAACGCCCTGCCGTGTGAATGCCGCCTTGTCCGTCCCGCGGATCACCCCGAAGTGCACTCCTTCACCCCACTGTCCCGCATTTTCAACGAAGTGCAGAGGAATGCGCAGTCTGGTCGCCGGTGGCGGATCGGACGCAAATCCGGTGGATACTGACAGAATGACGAAGCTGATCAGTGACGTGATGTATTTCATTGATGTCTCCGCATTGAACTGTTCGCTTGCATACTTCAGGAACGGAGGGGCGCCGGGAGCGCCCCTCCGCTTTCGCTCGACGGTTCGTGGTGTCGTGTTCAGTCTCAGCGTTCCCGGCTCATGCCGGTTATCTGAGGATCGTCAGCGTTCTCGTAACGGCCGCATCGCCGCTTCGGAGCCGCAGGACGTAAACTCCCGGACGAAGCTGCAGTTGTGATGGAGAGAAACGTACCGCCATATCGGACTGCCACATCACCCCGCGATACAATATCGCGGCTTTCCGTCCGAGTACATCATAGAGTTCGAGGACTGCATCCTCGTTTTTTCGACCAGCCACTGATACCTGCAACTCATTGGCGGCAATCGAGGCAGGCTGCGGCCAGACACCTGAAATAGTCAGTCCGGCGTCAGGGGTAGAACGCTCTCGTGCATGACGATCTTTTGCCCACGCAATACTCTGATGCAGGTTTGGCAGTGTCGTGCCCATGACACCGTCGTCGCCGGCCTGGTCATCAAACCAGAACACCGAGACCGCATCGGATCCCGCCGGCTGGACATTCGGTCGCGTCTGATGATAATTGCCGACTCCGGGTGCGATCATCTCGGCCTGAGTCCATTGCGGTCCGGGATTGGCCGCGTTCAGATCGTAAAATACATACTGACCGTAGATTTCCGTCGGCCGTGCGGGACTGCAGGGGCCGGTTTCGCCACCGCCTTCCCAGACAACCACACCCCGCGTCATTCCCGAGGGTGTGGAATTTGGCACACGAGCGACATCCGGATACGATGCCGCGGACAGCCCGCTGGCGAGGATGAACGGTGAGGTGAATTCCGGTACAATCCGTGTCGCCTGCGTGATGCGGTACCGATTCGTCTCGACGCGATGATAAAGAGGATAACCGGGATACTGATAATCCGTGTCCCATGCAAGGATGAAGCCTTGCTCGCCGGAGTTTCCGTTGTAAACACTGTCAGCACAGATCGATGGCTGACGAGAGTTTACACCGGGCATGCTCGATGTGATTTGCGTGTTCCAAAAACTCTGAATACCGCCATTCCATCTGTAATAGCCCGCCCATACGTCGTATGCTGAACCAGGCTGCGGTTGGATGGAATATGTATACAGAGCACAACTACGTGTTGCTGCAGAAATGTAATCCTGTATGCTTAAATCGTAATTGTCCAAATTCTGATAGGGGATCAGGTTTGCGTTGCTGCCATTATTTATATCGAATGCCCCCAAAACTAATCCCGATGTGCCCGGCGTCAAACTCGTAGTCATTGTGTAATACGTGCTAACATTATCGTAAACGAACTTGAGGCCTTGGTTGTCGTTTACGCTGACGGGCGGAGCATCCGTGGCGATAAGTCCTCCTACACCGAGCCTTCCGCCAGAGGCGGAGAGTGCATCTACGATCGGAACGTTTCTTGTACCACCGAGCGGTCGATCATCCTTAAGCACTGCAACCGCTGCCGCTCCATTTGAGCCAGATACGATACGTGGTTCGGTATAGCTTTCACTTTTGGGCGGAACGTTCCACGACCAGGAGAACAAAATGTAGGTTGCATTCCCCATCGCATCGAATTTCGCACCGGGACATTCCTGTTTTGTCGCATCCTGAAATACCGATTGCTGCCAGACAACGAATGCGCCACCGGTATTGGCAATGCAGACATCCGGCAATCCCGCCGCGGATGTCGAGCCCTGCTGGTTATTGTAGTACCCGTTGACAGCGACTCCATTGTTGCTCCACCGCGGCACACCGTCCTTGTCGAGTTTCTGGATGAAAACGATGGAGTGCATCGACGATGGGTATACCTGGCGATCTTCGGTCCAGACCACGAATGTGGACCCGTCATCCGGATTGACCGCATGACGGAATTCGCGGGCGTCCCGGCCATAGGTCCACTTGGCAAATACATCGCGCCATTTCATGTCCGTGGGGCCGGTGCACATGCCGGGCGTCTGACAGTAGATGTTCTCATCGTCCTGATCGTCATGGGGAATCGGATCCCTTCTGCCATCCTGCCAGACAAACACCTCGCGGTTGGCCTGCGGGAGGATCTGGTCGGATTTCGCCCCGGTGACCTCCTTCCCATCCGGCTGATACATTTCCATCCATGCCGGGAGCATCACTTTCTGGAAACGGATGTCCCTGCCAGTCGCTGTCTGATGCGTCCATACGAAAATGCTGTACTCCTGCCCCGTATTCGCATGGTACAGGTTATCCATCGATAACTGTGTCTGATCATACGGCAGCGTACATACCGGTTCTCCGCTGATCCCCTGCGGATTGACAAGGGCTCCCGGCGATGTCGCATCAACCAAGGCAGCGTATATATCAACACCACCTTGTTGGACATTCCGTCGGTCCTCCCATCCGATTGTTACGTATGGCACGTATGTTCCGAGCGATGGATCTCCTGATTCCCAAAGTGTCGGAATGGGAATTGTTTGTCCCTGTGGCGCCTGGCACACCGACAGGCCATTCATACCGGGAAAGAGCGGATTCCCGAACTGATCGAGGCGTTGGGCATAGATGTCTGTGTAGCCGAGAGTCGGATTCTGCACAGCATCCTGCCAGACGATCACTGCAGAGGGATTCGGTGCCTGCGCAAGTTGCCCAGTCGTGACAAGTCTCGGCAGTTCCTGGTTTTCGAAGGACGAACCTGCAGCGACATCCGCCTGGAAGGGGGGAACACCGGCAGTATACATTTGCACGCCATTGGCGTCAATGCGGTTGGCAAACACCGACCAGACAGGTGTGCCGAATGTGGCACCCGGGTACCGGTCGTCCTGATAGGTCACCACGACGCCCTGCGTGAGATTTCCCAGGAGATCAAGCGTGAAAATGTTGTCGACCGCCAGCTCCGGGTTGATCTGATCCGGCGGCTGATTCGTTGCCACGGGAATGCCATTGGCCGTCCAGTTCGTCGGTGCCGGTGGCCAGGTCGCGGTCGCGCTGTTGATGTACTGCACGTAAATGTCACGGTCACGCGGCGCATAGCCTGGATCATTGCGGTAATCGACCCATGTCATGTACGCGCCATCCACCGTACCAGCAATGCGAGGCCGTTCAGCATGATAACCGGTCTGGCACACGGCGACTCCGTTGACCGGCCATGCGGGATCCGGTTTGCCCGTGGCGAGATCGATGCGCTGGGCGTAGATCTCGGCAACTGCCATGGTCGGATCGTTGCGATAATCCTCCCATACGACGATCACGCCATTCATGCCGTCGTATGCCGCACGCGGATTGCGCTGGTCTTCGACGGCCGTGCAGACGGGGATGCCGTCGAAGCGTTCGGTGACAACGTCCCAAGGGCCATAGGTACCACCGAGGGGATCCGCAACCCACTGCGAGACACCGGTCTCATTGCTGATTTTCTGAATGTAGATGTCCGCTCCACGGACATCCGCGTGACGTTCGTCCTCCCAGACGGTAACGGTGTAATCGGAAGCTGTCGGGTGTGCCACGGAGGGGTTGAGCTGATCCAACACCGCCATTGCGATGTAGCGATCTTTCATCTGCTTCTGCGCATGCAGCAGCGGCGTTGTCACAAATACGGTTATCACGGAGAACAGGATGGTCGCGGCGAGAACGGAAATGCGCCGGGGGAAATCGGCTAATTCCGCTGTGTGTGGCAAATTCCATGCCACAACTGTTGCGATGTTTCATGAGTACCTCTCGTTGAAAAATATGCTGAAAACGTGATTGGTCCTCCGCCTGTCGGAGAGGTGAAACAGGCGGTCAATGCACGGGATGCCTTCCCCCGGGGGTCATGAAAGCAGCCCTCCAGCTCCCAACGGTACGTGTTCGTGGACGCTGATCAGGCGATGCACATGATACGCGGAGATGGAAACATGGTTGTCCGATATATACGTTTTTTCACGCTCCCTGTCAAGGGCTTCAAGGCGATTTTTGTGTGCGGTTTCCTTAATTCCCTGAAACGAGTCCGTTTGGGGGGAGAATATTAGTGGTAATTATCCCTTCTTGTCAGGATAGAGGTCCATGATCGGGCATGGATAGATGTGGCGCGAAATCATACACACGACCGCCATGGAATCCGTGCGTGATAAGGAAAAGCGAGCATCGCGCCGAACCACACGCGTACGCGTATGGGTAACGCCTCCTGCGTACTGCCTACTGCGCCTGCAGGCTGGCGAAGGTGAGCAGTTCGTTGCCGCTCTTCAGTTCGGCGTTGTAGCAGCCGACGCGGCTGCAGATGCCGATGCAGTTGCCGTAGTCGGGCCGGGGACGCGTGAACAGCGCGATCACGTCAGCGCCGCAGCTGCACTGGTCGTACACCGGCAGGGGCACGCCGCATTCCGTGCAGAGCAGCTTCATCACATCCCCCTTTTCGAGATGCATGCCGAGGGATATGCGCGATTTGTCGCCGTATATCGGACTCAGTGCCACGAGTCCCTCATGCAGCTCACTGTCACGCAGGCGCAGCAGAATGCCGCTGTGATCGTTGAACTGTACACGGTCGTTGACAAGGTTGTGTCCTCTCGGACAGTAGCAGGCTTTCACCACGATGACCTTGCTGCTCTCGCGCAGTTCACGCATGTACTGGGCGGGGAAGACCATCAGACCGTCGTCGTCGAATATTTTCATGACTGCCTCCACGCAGAGCGTTGGATATCAGGATTTTCGGTGGAGAGTATCGGAAAATTACCGATGCGGGTGATGGATGTCAAGGGGACCGCGAGGAGCGCGAGGATCGCTAGGATCGTGAGGAGCGCTAGGATCGTCAGGATCGCGAGGAACGGGGAGGACACCGTGAAGGTAGCGCCGAGCCAACGGCTCGGCGAGGCGCCAACGGCAGGGCGTGGCCAGCGCTCCATCATCCGCAGGTTCCGTGGAAGCAGGCGGGGCGGTGCAAAAAAAATGGGCCGCCCGCGATAAATGCGGACAGCCCATGGGGGGAGGGAGGGAGATCAAATATACGTTATTCGTACTCGATTAGCAACTGTTTTTTCATTACCCGGTCACCTTTTTTTACGCTGACGGACTTAATAGTGCCGTCGATGTCGGCGGTGACGTCGTTTTTCATCTTCATGGCTTCCAGAACGAGTAGACTGTCGCCCCAACGGACCTTCTGTCCTGGCGTGACATGCACTTCCTGGATGACGCCGGGAATGAAGGCCAGCACATGCTTCGGATTGGGCGGGGTGTACGAGGTGCGCCGCTCGTACTTGCCGGTGTACCGCGTCGTGTACTCGGTGTCGTCGATGATGAATGTCCGGAGTTTTTCGCTGTCACTCATGGCTCAGAACGGCGGAATGCCGTGTTTTTTCTGTGGACGAACGTCGTTTTTGTCGCGTGAAATCTCGATGGCGTGGATCAGGAATTCGCGGGTCTCCTGGGGACCGATAACCGCATCCACATGGCCGTTGGCGGCTGCGATGTACGGATTCGCGAATTTCTCGGTGTACTCCTGCACTTTTGCCTGCCGCACGGCGTCCGGGTCATCAGCGGTCGCGATTTCCTGCCGGAAAATGATGTTTGCGGCGCCTTCGGGTCCCATGACCGCGATCTCCGCGCTGGGCCAGGCGAAGACGAAATCCGCGCCGAGATGCCGCGAGCACATGGCGATGTATCCGCCACCGTAGGCTTTCCGCAGGATCACAGTAACCTTGGGCACGCTGGCCTCGCTGTACGCATACAGGATTTTCGCGCCGTGCCGGATCACGCCCGCGTGCTCCTGGTCCACGCCGGGCAGGTATCCCGGCAGATCCACGAGCGTGATCAGCGGGATGTTGAATGCGTCGCAGAAACGGATGAAGCGCGCCGCCTTGTCCGAGCTGTCCACGTCCAGCACGCCGGCGAGCACCAGCGGCTGATTGCCGACCACGCCCACGGTCTCGCCGTTGAGACGCGCGAAGCCGATCACGATGTTGGCCGCCCAGTGCTCCTGGATTTCGAAGAAATCCGAATCGTCGCAGATCGAGCGGATCAGGTCGCGCACGTCGTACGGCTGCCGGGGATTGACCGGGATGATGTTCTCGGGATCGAATTCCGGCCGCGGCGGCTTCGGCGGGAAGCTGTCGGGACGTTTCCTGTTGTTCCAGGGGATGAAGGTCACGAGCTTCTTGATCTGCTCGAAGCATTCCTGCTCGCTGCGGGCGTAGAAATGCGCATTGCCCGAAATCTCGGTGTGGACGCGCGCTCCGCCGAGATCCTCCATCGAAATTTCCTCGCCGAGCACGGTTTTGATCACTTCGGGCCCCGTGATGAACATCTTCGAGATGTTCTCCACCACGAACACGAAATCCGTCAGCGCCGGTGAATACACCGCGCCGCCCGCGCAGGGACCGAGGATGACGGAAATCTGCGGGATGACGCCTGAAGCCTGGGTATTGCGGTAGAAAATCTCGCCGTAACCGGCGAGCGAATTGACGCCTTCCTGGATACGCGCGCCGCCCGAGTCGTTGATGCCGATCAGCGGCAGACCGAGCTTCATCGCGTGATCCATGATCTTGGTGATTTTCCGCGCGTGCATCAGTCCGAGCGAACCGCCGGCGACCGTGAAGTCCTGCGCGTACACGCAAATGGGGAAGCCCGAGATCTTTCCGGTGCCCGTGATCACACCGTCGGCGGCCAGCTGCTTTTTGTCCATGTTGAAATCGCTGCACTTGTGCTCCACGAACAGGTCGTACTCGTGGAAGGACGCGTCGTCAAGCAGCGATGTGATGCGGTCGCGGGCAGTGAGCTTGCCCATCGCGACCTGCTTCTGAATGGCTTTTTCTCCGCCGCCGCCCACGGCCTTCGACTTGCGCCGGAAGAATTCCATCATCTGTGAGGCAAGGGACATGGGTGGAAGTATCTCCAAACAGTGACGAAAAGGATGCGGACGCACAACGCGCCGCATGCAGGAGAGATAAAAATACGAATATCCGGGGAGAAATGGGTAGGATCGCGAGGAACGCGAATAACGTGAGGATCGCGAGGATCGGGGAGGATCGAAGAGGATCGGGGAGGATCGAAGAGGATCGGGGAGGATCGAAGAGGATCGGGGAGGATCGAAGAGGATCGGATAGAAAAACGGTATCGTGTATCGATTAATGCAGCAGAACGATTGAGGGTAGGGCCGAGCCAACGGCTCGGCCGGGGAATACCCGTAGCTAACGTTCCTCTCCGTCCTACCGGATCAACAGCATCTTCCGGTGCTGGACGCCGTGAATGGACCAGAGACGCGCGTAATACACTCCGCTCGGCAAATCTGCGGCATCAAATGTGAACATGTGTTCTTCGGCAGTGAGGACGCCGTCGGCCAGCTGACGAAGCAGCCGTCCCGCCGCGTCGAATACCGCGAGGCGGATGTGCTGCTCCGAGGGTACATCCACCCGAACAGTCGTGGTGGGATTGAAGGGATTCGGCGTGTTGGGCAGGAGTTTCGGGATGCCCGCGACCTGTACGCTCTTGAGATACTGGTTGCAGAGGCTGTCGACTTCCACGGCGCCGTCGATCATGACCGCACGGGGATTGCCGCTGTTGAAGAGGAGTCCCTCCAAGGTAAGCGGACTCACCGGCGGCTCGCTCCACGCCGCGAAGCTCCGAAGGTAGAGCAGCGGACCGGTGCCGCTGAGCGGCGCGCTGCCGGATGCGCTGACGGAAATCAGGCCCGGACGCACGAGTGTCCAGTCCACCGCGAAATTCTCGCTGAGCGTGCCGCGCGTCTCGATGCCGAGCGGCAGCAGCAGGCGTTCGTCGTATACCAGTTCGAAGGTGTATGCCGTTACGAGTGAACCCTCGCGGTTGGTGAAGAGTGTGACGGGAATCAGCGCATCGTCCTGTGACGGAACGTTCAGGTCGCTGCGGCAGCCGGCCTCCAACGTGGTGACGCCGGTGCCGGCGAGCGGGATGGTGATCAGAGGGGAATCACTGTCGTTGCAGTTGATCTGAATCGCCGCCTGTTTCCGGAACACGCTCCGGGGCACGAAGCCGATGGTGAAGGACTCCGACTCGCCGGGCTGCAGTTCATAGGTGTCCTGCGCCTGCAGCTCGAAATGCGCGGCGTCGGGACCGGTGAGCACGATGTCGCTGAGGCGCAGGGGACCGTACCCCACATTCTCGAACACGATGACCGAATCCCGTCGGCTGCCGAGCTCCACCTCCCCGAAATCGATGGCGGAGGAGTCGATGACGATTTCCGGCGAGACGTTGTAGATGCGCACCCGGATTTCGCCGTGATTGTCGGCATGCCGGTCGACGGAAAACGGCGGGTGGTCTTCAATGAATACCTCCGCCGGAGCGCCCTGTCCGGTGAAGGGCACGCGGTAGGTGTAATTGGCGGCGGGACCGCTGGGGACGATGCGCGACGCAATGGGCTGGCCGTTGAGCAGGAATCCGTTGGTGACCGTGGTCGTCGCGCCCGGGAAACCGAATTCGCCGGGCGGGATCACGCGGTAGAACGCCGCATCCACCAGTCCGACGCTGTCGTTCTGGGAGTTTTCCCAGAACGTGAACGTCCCGGAACAGATGATGTCATAGGATTTCCCGTCCTGCAGCACCTGTGACTGCTTTGGGATCGTGTCCACCGCGAAGACGACGATTTCTTCGAGAAAGAGCTGTGCCGTGGCGGAGAGATGCAGTGTGGCGAGCAGCGATACCGTGAGGGCGGCGCGCAAAAGAATGGATTTCCGCATGTGGTGTTCTTTCGGATGTTACAGGCGCTGTACTTCCAACATATTGGTTGACACCCTCTTCTGCAAGGGATTTCCGGCCGAGTAGACCACGTAGTCGCCCTTCGAAACCTCCTCCGAGGCGAGCACTTCCTCGCGCAGCTCGGAGAGCTGGTACCTGAATTCGCTCAGCGGACGGATGCGCCGCGGCCGCACGCCCCAGGTGAACGCGAGCTGCCGGTAGGTGTCGTTGTTGTCGGTGAGGGCGAGGATAGGCACGGCGGGACGGTACTTGGCAATCACCCGTGCCGTGCCGCCCGATGTGGTGAGCGTGACGATCGCCGCGGCATCGATCTGTTCGGCAATGCCGACGCTTGCGCGTCCGATGGCATCTGACACATTCAGGTGCATGTCCTGCGGCACGTTGTGCTGCATCGTGTGCGCGCGAGGCTCTCCCTCCTCGATGGCGCGGACAACGCGATCCATGTATTCAACGGATTCGCGGGGATATGCACCGACACTGGTCTCCGCGCTGAGCATGACGCAGTCGGTGCCGTCAAGCACCGCGTTGGCCACGTCGCTGGCTTCGGCACGCGTGGGGCGCGGATGCTCGATCATCGATTCGAGCATCTGCGTCGCCGTGATCACCGGCTTCCCGTAGAAATTGCAGCGCTGAATGATGCGCTTCTGCAGCACCGGCACCTGCTCGGCGGGCATCTCCACGCCGAGATCCCCACGCGCCACCATGATGCCGTCGGACTCGTTGACGATGTCCTCGATATCCGAAATGCCCTCGTATCGTTCGATTTTCGCGATGATGGGGACACTGCGGCCCAGCAGCTTCATCGTCGTGCGGAGTTCGATGATGTCGCGCTCGGAACGGACGAAGGACAGCGCGACCGCATCCACGCCGGACTCGAGGCCGAAGCGGAGATCGGCGACGTCTTTGTCGCTCAGTGGAGGAGCGGAAATGCTGGCGCCCGGCACGATGATACCCTTGTTGCTGCGCAGGATGCCGCCCTTTTCGACCGTGGTGCGCACCTCCGTATCAGTGACGTCGTTGACATGCAGCACGAGATAGCCGTCGTCGAGCAGAATGGTCTGTCCCTCACCGACGTCATCGGTGAGCGCTGCATAGCCGGTGGAAACGCGTTCGGCGCTGCCTTCGCCGATATCCTCGGTGGTGATGGTAAAACGCGCGCCGTCCTGCAGTTCCACGCCGCCGTCAGGCACCGGGCCCGTGCGGATTTTCGGTCCCTGCAGGTCCTGCAGAATCGCGATTGGGCGGTCGAGTTCCCCGGCGATGCGGCGGATGCGCTCGATGTTCTCGGCATGTTTCTCATGCGTGCCGTGCGAGAAATTCAGGCGTGCGATGTCCATGCCCGCTTCCATGAGGGCGCGCAGCATGTGCTCGCTGCGCGAGGAGGGACCGATGGTGCAGATGATTTTTGCTCGTCGATGCATGCTGTCTCCGTATCAGGTCATGGATCTGTGGCGGCGCGCCGTGTCGATGAGAACGGGAAGGACCGCGCCCGAGGCGCCGGCGATGCATTCGTCCATTTCATGTGCGAGCGCCGAGGGCTCGGGATTGATTTCCACGACGTAAGCGCCGTGCTGCCGCGCGGTGAGGGGCAGCATGGCCGCTGGGTAGACCATCGCGGCCGTGCCCACGCTGAGGAAAAGGTCGCAGTTGGCCGCGGCCTGCTGTGCGAACTGCAGTTCGTTGGCCGGCAGCATCTCGCCGAACCAGACCACGTCGGGACGGATGAATCCGCCGCATTTGCAGCGCTGTGCCTGCTTTGAGGGCGGCGCCTCGTCGCCGTGGAAGAACGTTCCGCAGTCGATGCATCGGAGGCGCTCGATGTTGCCGTGCAGCTCATGCACCTCGGGATTCCCCGCGCGGCGGTGCAGGTTGTCGACGTTCTGCGTGATGAGCGAGAAGCGCTCGAAGAGCGATGCCGCTTCGGCGAGCGCGTAATGGCCGGGATTGGGTTCCACGCCGCGGATGGTTTCCCGCCGCCAGGAATACCAGCTCCAGACCAGGTCGGGATCCTGCGAAAAGGCCTCGTATGTCGCGAGCTGCTGCGGATCATACTTCTCCCAGAGTCCGCCCGCGCTGCGGAAGGTCGGAACACCGCTCTCGGCCGAAACGCCGGCGCCCGTGAGCACTGCCACGTGGCGGGCGCGCGCGAGCACGTCTTCGAGGGTGGGAGAAATCATGCTCCCCGAGCCGGGAGTGAAGGGACCTGTCATCTCGCTGCCTCCATTCGCGTGAAAAACATACCTGCGTCCGCGTCTGTCACGGTGCTGCAATATATGGAAAGCGATTTCGTGCGCATGCCCGGCCTTGCGGGTGTCATCGGGTCGCCGGACGTAGCTGGAGTCGTGGCCATCCGCTGCGCCGTACCGCCTCGGTGCCGATGATCAGGCGATGCATGGCGCCGCTTTGCCAGAGCACCGTGTGATCGGCGTAATGCTCGCTGAAGGGCTGTCCCGACTGCCCTGTCGTCAGGATGATGTAACTGGAATCCGGCGACGCAAGGTCCGCCACAAAACGCATCGACGGTCCCACGCGCGCATCGTAGGGATCCGCGAAGCTGAATTCCCCGGTGTGCACGGTGGTGTTGTTGCCGCCGATGGCGATGGGGCCGATGTTGAAGATCCGGTTCAGCGGCCGGATTTCGCCGAGCGGGTGTTCGAACGTCACCGTGTGCATTTCGCCCCACTCCCATCTCCGCATATCCGCACCGAAGCGGTCGCGAAGCAGGCTGACCGCCTCGGTGATGCTGCGGATGAGGATGTGCTGCCGGGTTTCACGTCCGGGCGTGCGTACGTCATCGAAAATGACCGTGGATGTGTCGTGCAGCAGCCGCGGGAGCACGCGGGTGGAGATGTTCGCGAGAAAGACGTAATTGCGGAACAGCGTGCTGTCCATTTCATCGCCGAACGTGTTGCGCAGCAGATGCGTGTAGGCGACGTTGAAGATCGACGCCTCCACCGAGGAGGTGCTCATGCGGCAGTCCCACCCCGCGAGGCGATTCATGACACGCGTCAGCAGCACCGGGCGCGACGGCCAGCCGCGCAGGGCCGAGACCATCGCGTCGCGGATGGTGTCGGCGTACACCGACTGCACGTCCATCTGCATGAGGGAGAAGTCATGGGCGGAGAAGGAATGCTGCTGCCGCAGCATCTGCCGGATGCGCAGATACCGTGCCTCGCTTTCCCAGAGGGACGAGATATGCCATGGATAATCGTCCACGATTTTGTTGTTGGCGGTGATGAGCATGCCACCGTCGGGATTGTAGCTGCGCGGCAGGCGTTCGTGCGGGATGTATCCGCGCCACGGCTCCGCGAGGCTGCTGCCGTCGTTCGGCAGCTGCGGTGAAACTCCTTCCGCGCGGATGGGAATGTTTCCCGCAGCGGTGTAGCCGATATTGCCATGGATATCGGCATAGGTGAAATTCTGGCCTGGAACCCCGAAGGTAGCGAGGGCCGCGATGAAGGATGGCCAGTCCTGCGCGTGGTTCATGCGGTAGACGGCGAGAATTTCGTCACTGGCATCCTGCCCGCTCCAGCGCATGCTGATCGACGGCGGCGGTTCGAAGCGCGACGGTTTCCGGATGACATCGCGCAGCGGGTACACATCGGTAATGACCGGACCGTGAACGGTCTCGTATCTCTGCAGGACCACCGGAAGACTGTCCCTGACGAAAATGGAATCCGTGCGCACGCGCAGCGGCAGGGTGCGTCCCGCGATGCGATAGGTGGAATCCCGCAGCTGCACATCCTCGATGAAGAAATCCACGTCGTCGGCCATGACGTTTGTCATCCCCCATGCGATGTCTTCGTTGTGCCCGATGACCACCGCCGGAACACCGGGGACGGTGACGCCGGCCACATTGAGCCCCGGTGCGCTGAGATGCATGACGTACCAGCGTGCCGGCTGCATGTACAGAAGGTGCGGATCGTTGGCAAGCAGCGGTTTCCCGCGCAGGGCGTGCGCGGAGTCGACGGTCCAGCTGTTGCTGCCGATCGCCGAGCCGGGACTGCCCAGCAGGTGCTGTGCCGCCAGCAGTCCCTCGCGCAGCAGGGGACTGTCGCGCCATGCTGCAGCGATGTTGGGCGGCAGAATGCGCGGGGCATTATCATCGTAGGTGGGGAAGAGGTCGCGGGCGGTCTGTTCGCCGAGACGGTCACGCAGGGCGCCGAGGGTCAGGTCCACCCACCATGAGAGGCCGAGTTCCCAGCCCATCAAGCGGGTGAGGATGAGCGAGTGCAGGGGTTCCCAGGGCTCCGGTTCATACTGCAGGAAGTCGAATTCGATGGGATAGCGGCCGTCATACTCCTTCAGAAAGGCGTTGACACCGGTGCTGTAGGCGGAGAGAATGCGTTGTGTCTGTTCGGAAACCTGGCCCTGCAGGCTGTCGGCGATGCGGTGTACGCCAATCGTACGCATGAGGCGGTCGATCGGAACGGCCTGAGGCCCGAGCACCTCGGCCAGGCGCCCCTGTCCGAAACGGCGCATCAGGTCCATCTGCCAGAGGCGGTCCTGTGCATGCACATATCCTGCCGCGACGTAGGCGTCATACTCCGAGGATGCCAGGATATGCGGAATACCGGCCGGATCGCGGAAAATATCAACGGATGCCGACAGTCCCACGACATCACTGTTTCCCTCCATATCCGGCAGGGATTTGGTCACCAGGTAGTACAGCGCGCCGGCCGTGATTGCGGTCAGCAGGAGCAGCACGGCGACAAGGCCGATCAGTACGCTGTATCGGGGTGGTTTCTTCATCACCGAGGCAAACTAGCACCTGTGTTCCCGAAATACAATCCGCTTGCGATCGGGTGCTTTCGATTCGTTTTTTGAGAAAAAATACGTAACATTGTTACTATTCAATCGGAGTAATGGAAGTATGGTGTGTAGCGGTTCGCAGGGACAAAAACGACGTATCAGCGCGGCGCAGTATTTTACTGCCTGCGCGGGATTACTCGTTTTTTTCGCGCTGATCGTTTCATCGAATCCAGCCGCGGCGCAGCAGCAGAATTATCCTGAACGGGAAAACCTCGGTCCGATGATCAACTCGGAATACGATGAGGTGCTCCCGGTCATCGCCCCCGATGCGAAAACCCTCTTTTTTGTTCGGAAGGGACATCCCGACAACACGGGATCCGACAAAAAGGATGACATCTGGTTCAGCAGGCTGCAGCCGGACGGTCGCTGGGGTCGTGCGGAAAATATCGGGACGCCGCTCAACACCGCCGGATTCAATTTTGTCTGCACGGTGATGCCGGACAACAACACAATGCTGCTCGGCAACCAGTATTTCGAGGACGGGTCGCAGGATGAGGGCGTTTCCCTGACCACGCGGAGCGAGGAGGGATGGTCGATGCCGAAAAACCTTCGCATTGAGCGTCTGCAGAACCTGTCGATCTGGTCGGAATACACGATGTCGCCCGACGGCCGCGTCCTGATCATGTCGCTGCTGCGTCCCGACAGCCTCGGTGGCAGGGATCTCTATGTGAGTTTCCGTCAGGAGGATGATAGCTGGACGGAGCCGGAGAATCTCGGTCCCTCGGTAAACAGCAAAGGCAGTGACATCACGCCCTTCCTCGCGGCGGACGGTGTAACGCTGTATTTCTCGAGTGATCGTCCCGGCGGGTACGGGAACAACGATGTGTACATGACGCGGCGCCTTGACTACAGCTGGAAAAAATGGTCACGGCCGCAGAATCTCGGATACCCCATCAATACGCCCGGCTGGGACGCCTACTACACCGTTCCCGCCAACGGGGAATACGCCTATTTCGTCTCGACGAGCAGCGGAGAGGGGAAAAGCGACATTTTCCGCATCACGCTGCCGGAGGATGCCCGTCCCATTCCCGTCATGATGGTCAGCGGCAAGGTGACGGATCCTGACGGAAAGGTGGTGCCCGCGACGATATCGTATGAGCGTCTTTCCGACGGCAAGCAGATCGGCACGGCGACGGCCGACCCGGAGTCGGGGGAATACAAGATTGCGCTGCCGGTCGGCTACGACTATGGCTTCCATGCGGAATCCGATGGGTTTTATCCCGTGAGCGAACACATCGACCTGACCGAACTGGGCGAGTTCGAGGAAGTGCAGCGGGATCTCATTCTCGCGCCGCTTCTTCACGGCACATCCATCCGCCTCAACAATATCTTCTTCGATTTCGACATGGACGTACTCAGGGAGGAGTCCAAACCGGAACTCGACCGGCTGGTCCGTCTCCTGAAGAAATATCCGAGCATGATGATACAGATCGACGGTCACACCGATGACTATGGCGGCTACGACTACAACATGAAGCTCTCGCGGCGCCGCGCGCGTGCGGTGGTGAACTACCTGATTTCGCAGGGTATTTCAGAGATACGCCTGATCCCGCGTGGTTTCGGCAAGACGCGCCCCGTGGCGACGAATGAAACCGACGAAGGCCGTCAGCTCAACCGCCGGGTCGAATACACCATTCTGCAGAACTGATTTCCTGATCAATACCGAGGAAGCTCATGTCCGCAATGATGCCGCGCATCAAGTTCCGCTCCATGCCGCTGCAGGTGCTTCTCTTTTTTGTGACCTTCGGAATTTATGGTCTGTACTGGTTTTACCAGACCGCGATGGAGATGCGCGAAGCAACAGGGGATTACAACAGTTCTCCCGCGCTGTGGCTCATCCTGCTGTTCATTCCCTTCGGATCCTTCTTTTCCTTCTATTTCTATTCGGCGCTGTTCGAGAAATGGAGCAATGAGTCCTTCAACCGCTGGCTCCTCTGGGTGATTTGGATTATCTTCTCCCCAGCGGTGTGGTTTATCGTACAGAGTGAACTCAACCGTCGCTCAACGTACCACTGACCGCCCACACATTGTTTGTCCCCTGAGGCATGAATGATGAGCACGTTTGAAACGCGTCTGTCCGACAAGGACGACTGCAACATCACGCTTTTTCACGACCCCGAGGATCCCTCCTCCTGGGTCATCCGCAAATGGAAGAAACTGCTGTTCTGGAGGCGCATCGAACTTTCCCGCTGGTTCGCCACGCGGGAGCAGGCCGAGGACTTCGCCCGCGAGCTGATCGAGAACTGCGAACGGCAGCGCCGGAAGGCGTCCTGACGCACGGAGTGGTATGCATGGAAGAATTCTGGACGTATTCCGTGGAAAATATCCGCCGGCAGGTGGAAGATTCCGAGCCGGAGCTGGGCTGTCACACCGTGCGCCTGTACATCACCCCTGACGGTCGGCCGTCGCGCGAGCCAACTGACGAGACGGAGCTGTTTTATTACTATCCCTCCGGTGGAACGATTCGTGATGCCGACCGGAACATCATTTTCTACGAGCCCAAACTGGACAAGTATCATCCGTCGAACCGCGGCGGATAAATATCGCACGAATCCACGCTGTCATGATCGTATCCGCACTGCAGTTCTGTCCCGCTTTCCTTGACGTCGATGAAAATCTCAGGACGCTGTCGGCCTGGTTTGAATCCTGCAATGCGGATCTGGTCGTGCTGCCCGAACTCTGCACCACCGGCTATTTTTTCCATGACGGGGATCAGCTGCGTTCCGTCGCGGAGCCGGCGGACGGCAACAGCTGCACGTTGTTCCGCGACATGGCACGGGAATACCAGTGTGCCGTCGTGGCGGGCTTCGCGGAACGGGACGGTGACGCGTGTTACAATTCCGCGATGACCGCGTTCCCTGACGGCAGCAGCCATGTGTATCGGAAGGTGCATCTTTTCGCGGAAGAGAAGCTGCATTTCACTCCCGGCGACGGCGGTTTCCCGGTATATGCGTGGGGCGACCGCCTGCGGCTCGGCGTCATGATCTGCTACGACTGGCGTTTCCCCGAGGCAGCGCGCAGTCTCACGCTCAAGGGGGCGCAGGTCATTGCCCATCCCTCCAACCTGGTCGCCGCGCCGCGGCACTGGAAACCGGTGATGCGCGCCCGTTCTTTCGAGAACAAAGTGTTCACCGTCACGGCCAACCGGAACGGAGAGGAACTGCGCGGGGAGGAACGACTCGTGTTTCACGGTTGCAGCCAGATCATCGCGCCGAACGGCACCACGCTCGAGGAGGTGGAGGAGCAGTACGAAGGGTGGCTCAGCGCGGATATCGATCCCGCTCGTGCGGATGAAAAGGCCTTCTCGCGCTGGAACGACATCATGACCGACCGGCGCCCCGATATGTACGAACACTGATTCCTCTATGCGAAATTTTCTGTTGCGCATGTGTATCGAAATCGTCATGCGGACGATTTCCTTTTCCGTCGAGAACGAGCAGCCGGTCCGGCACCTGCTCGCGGAAGGCCGGCCGTTCGTGCTGGTGTTCTGGCATGGCTCAATGACATTCCCCTGGTGGCGCATGCGCAATCAGAACGCGGCAGCGCTGGTGAGCCACAGCAAGGACGGCCAGATTCTCGCGGATCTTCTGCGGAGCTGGGGGTATGCCATCCTGCGCGGTTCCAGCAGCCGTGGAAGCAAGGAGGCGATGCATACCATGCGCGGCGCCGTGCGCGACGGCCATGTGCTCTGTGTCACGCCCGACGGTCCGCGCGGTCCCTATCATGAAATGAAGATGGGTGCGATTCGTGTCGCGCAGACGACGAATGTGCCGCTCGTCATGGTCAGCGTCGGGTACCGCAGGTTCCACCGGCTCAAGAGCTGGGATCAGTTTGAAATTCCGCTTCCCTTCACCCGCGCCCGCGTGATATACAGCGATCCGTTCCATGTCGACCCCGATCTGACCGGCGATGCGCTGGACGAGGAACGCGCCGCGCTCGAAAAGGCCATGCACGCGCAGTACCGCGAAGCGGTGCTGAACGTCGCCTGACACGGACGCCCGATGCTTTCGCTGGCCGCCCGACTGTATGCCGCTGTCATGCGCCTGAGAAATGCCGCGTATGACCGCGTTCTGTTCCGCACACACAGCGTTTCCGTTCCCGTCATCTCGGTTGGCAATATCACTGCCGGGGGAACGGGGAAAACTCCCGTGGTCGAATACCTGCTGGCATACTGCCTGGAACAGGGATGGCGTCCTGCCGTGGTCACACGGGGATACCGCCGCAGGTCGCGCGGGCTCGTGCTTGTCTCCGACGGCGCGGGTATCCGTGTCACCGCCGATCAGAGCGGGGATGAGGCGGCACAGATCGCGCGGAAATTTCCGCAGGCCATTGTCATCGCCGACGCGAACCGGGTTCGTGGTGCGCGGCATGCCGTGGCGAGCTGCGGGGCCGAGGTCATCCTGCTCGACGATGCGTTTCAGCATCGCGCCATCGGCCGCAACTGTGACATCGTCGTGATCGACGCGCAGCAGGATCTCGCCGCGCAGCGCATGATACCGGCGGGACGTCTGCGCGAACCGCTCGACCATCTCCGACGTGCCGATATCGTTCTGCTCAGCCGCTGTGACAGCGCCGAAGACTGCACAGAAACAGCTGCATCCCTGCGGCGCTGGACCGAGGCGCCGGTGTATCAGACCACGTTCCGGGCAGCCGCGCTGCAGCGACTGTCGCTGAACCCTGCGGGGAAAGAAACGCATGGTGCATCGGCCTCGAGCACAGACGTGGAAACACATGGCGCAGCAACCACGGATACCTGGAGTGAGGCGCGGACTGCACTTCCGCCGGACGCGCTGGCCGGCAGGCGTGTCACCGCCTTCTGCGGGATCGGGTCGCCACAGTCTTTCCGGCGCCTCCTCACGGATCTCGGCATGGAGATCGACGCTTTTCACAGCATGGGGGATCATCACTGGTACACGCCGCGTGAGCTCCGGCGGCTCGTTCACGATGCCGTGCAGAGGACGGGAGGGTTGCTCCTGACCACGGAGAAAGATGCGGCGCGTCTCGGGGATGAGGGGTGGATCAATGATATGCTTGCGGAATTGTCGTCCGCGGATGTTTCACGGACCTCGGCGGCGCGCTCAGCAAAAGGGAGAATCGACGGTGCGGAGGATGGGGAAGGTCGCGTGAACGGAATCTACTATCCCGTTCTGCGGATGGAGATACTCAATGGAGAGGACGCCTTTCTGACGGGAATCCGGCGAAACCTGTCACGGTGACAATCACGCCTGTGCCGTGGTGCGATATCGAAGTACGTTGGCGCATTGTTCGCAGAAATGCGCGGTCGGACTGCGCATGAGCAGGTCATGATCGATGTCGCCTTTGCAGAAAATGCATCTGCCGTATTCGCCGCGGTTGATACGCTCAAGTGCAAGGCGCAGCTCGTTCAGCTGCGGATCCGATTTGAACGCCAGCTTCGCGGTGATGTATGTTTCGGAATACTCCTGTATGGACTCCTCATAGACATCCTGCAGAATCGTCGCGATTCTGTCGAGGATCACCTCTCGCATATCAAAGCGTTGCGTATCGACGGACACGCTTCCTCCTGGTTACTTATCCCATCGTTATCAGACGGTTGACCCACAGGTCACCGGAAATTCATGGAAATTGCTCTCCCCGTATTATGAGGGGAAAAGAACTGTTTGTCAAGTCAATGTCGCGGATACTGCCTATTTCCCGAGAAAAACCATCAGGATTGAAACGTCCGAGCTGCTGACGCCGGAGATCCTGCTGGCTTGACCGATGGAGCGCGGCCGGATGCGCATCAGCTTTTCGCGGCCTTCTGTCGAAAGGGAATGCACGCGTGCATAGTCGAAGTTTTCCGGAATGAGCGCTTCCTCGGCACGGCGGAATTTCTCGATGTCGCGGTGCTGCCGATCGATATAGCCCATGTACTTTGTCTCGATTTCCACCTGTTCGAGAACGCGGTCATCGCGCACTGCGCGTGCGATATCCGGATCCGACGCCAGGCCGTCGAGACGCAGCACATCCTCTGCGCGCACGCCCTCGCGGCGGATGATCTTTCCGAGGAATTCATTCTGCGACACGGGAGGGGAAGGAATGCCGCGGAGGAAGGGGTTCAGCGTGCCGGGGGCGAGCGTGCGGGATTCCACGATGGACCGCAGTGATGAGATCTGCCGTTCACGCTCATGCATGGCAAGGAATACGTCGTCGGGAATCAGTCCGAGCCGGTGACCGTGCGGCATCAGCCGGCGGTCGGCGTTGTCCTGCCGCAGCAGCAGGCGGTATTCGGCGCGCGAAGTGAACATGCGATACGGTTCGAGTGTGCTCTTGTTGACGAGGTCATCGATAAGCACGCCGATGTAGGCCTCACTGCGGCGAAGGATGAATGGCTCCTTGCCGCGGAGGGAGAGCACCGCGTTGATGCCGGCGATCAGTCCCTGCGCTGCAGCCTCTTCATAGCCCGACGTTCCGTTGACCTGTCCTGCCAGGAAAAGACCGTGGATGGCCTTTGTCTCGAGTGTCAGCCTGAGCTGATGGGGAGGAAAGAAGTCGTACTCGACTGCATACCCGGGGCGCAGCATTTCCACATCGCGCATGCCGGGCACCGTGCGCAGGGCGCGCAGCTGAATGTCCGCAGGCAGGCTGGATGAGAATCCGTTGACATAGACCACGTCCGTGTCGCGTCCCTCGGGCTCGAGAAAGAGGTGATGGCCCGTCTTGTCCGCGAAGCGCACGATTTTGTCTTCGATGCTGGGGCAGTAGCGGGGGCCGATGGACTTGATACGGCCGGTGAACATCGGTGACTGGTCGAAGCCTTCGCGCATGATCTCGTGTGTGCGCTCGTCGGTGCGGGTGATGTAGCAGGGCACCTGGCGGATGTCGGGCACCGGTGACTGGAAGGAGAAAGGCTGCGGCGGCTCGTCTCCCGGCGCGATGGTCGTTTCATCGAGGTCGAGGCTGCGCATTGACACACGTGGCGGAGTGCCGGTTTTCAGCCGGCCCGTTTCGAATTCGTAGCGGAGAAGCGTCTCCGTGATACCGGTGGCGGGCTGTTCGCCGAAACGTCCGCCGATGGTCATGTCAAGCCCGGTATACATCGTCCCGTTCAGGAAGGTGCCGGCACAGACGATGAGCGCCTGGCAGGCGATCTCCTCGCCCCCGGATGTCGTCACGCCGCGGACGCGGTCGTTCTCAACGTGCAGCAGTTCCACCATGCCGCGGATGATATGCAGCCCCGGGATGCTCCGGACCATGCGGAGCGCGGCGCGGGAATACTCCTCACGGTCGTTCTGGCTGCGCGGCGACCACACGGCGGGGCCTTTCGAGCGGTTGAGCATCTTGAACTGAATGGCGGAAGCGTCGGCGATCATGCCCATGACACCGCCGAGGGCATCGATCTCACGCACGAGATGTCCCTTTGCGGTGCCGCCGATGGCGGGATTGCAGGACATGCGTCCGGTGGCGTCGGGATCCATGGTGATCAGCGCCACGGAGCAGCCCATCCGGGCGGCTGCGACGGCGGCTTCGATTCCTGCGTGTCCGCCGCCGACGACTGCGATGTCATAACGGTCTGTCATATCATATAAAATTACAAAATCGCCGGGATTGTTCCAGCATGGGGAGTTCCAGGCCTCGGGCGGCAGGAAGCAGACATTCTGGGGAAAAATTTATCCCCATATCCGGAATGCAACCTTTCCCGTACCCCGCCGTATCCTGACTGGGCTAAAGACATAGGGAGAACACACAACCCTCCTCATCACACCCTCCGTCAATCAGTAAGTGGCAGGTTTTGCGAGATCACCTGCCATTTTTTTTATCTACAACGTGACGCTGTCGCCCGGCGAGGGGATCATGATATCGCGCAGGCCCAGCTCTTCCTCCATCCCATGCCGAAGTTTCTGTGCCTGGTCGTAATCGCCGTGCACGAGAAATGAACCCGCGAGCCGTTCCCGGTCGAACTGTCCGTGATATCGGAGCAGTTCATTGCGGTCGGCGTGGGCGGACAGACTGTTGAGCACGACGACTTCGGCGTTGAGCTCATATTCCTCGCCGAAAATGCGCACGACGGGATTTCTCTCGACGATGCGCCGTCCGAGCGTGTGCTCGGCGTTGTACCCGGTGATCAGAATTGTATTGCGTTCATCCTCGATGTTGTTTTTCAGGTGATGGAGGATGCGACCGCCCTCACACATCCCCGAACTCGAAATAATAATCATTGGATCCGTGCGTCCGTTGAGTTCCTTCGACTCATTGACGTGCATGATGTAGCGAAGGCGCTCGAAGCTGAACGGGTTCTGATGCGTGAGGATAGCCTGCCGTGCCTCGCTGTCCATGCACTCGGGATGTATACGGAAAATCTGTGTGGCGTTAACGCTCAGCGGACTGTCGACAAACACCGGGATGTCAGGCATTCTGTCTGCTTCACGGAGTTCGTGCAGATGGTAGACCAGTTCCTGTGTGCGTCCGACCGAGAATGCCGGCACAATGATTTTCCCGCTCCGGGAGACCGTGCGCTTGATGGTGTCTTCGAGACGGTCGAGAATGGCTTCGCTCTGCAGATGCACGCGTCCGCCATACGTGCTTTCACTGATGAGATAATCGACGTCGCCGACGTGCTCCGGATCGCGCAGGATCGGACGGTCGGGCCGGCCGAGATCTCCGGTATAGCACAGCTGCAGAGTGCGGTCTTCGTCCCGGATCTCGAATAGGCACACGGCGGAGCCGAGAATATGCCCTGCATCATGGAAGGTCACATCCACATCGGGCGTGACGGCGGTTTTGCGGTGATACCCGACGGTCTGAAATGATCCGAGAGCGTCCACGACGTCGTCCATGCCGTAAATCGGTTCTACGGGCGGGAGGCCTTTTTTCTCATGCAGCTTGTTGACGAATTCCGCGTCTTTCTGCTGCAGGAAAGCGCTGTCGAGAAGCATGATGTTCGCCAGATCCCGCGTCGCGGCCGTGCAGATGATCGGTCCGCGGAAGCCGTGCCGGTACAGCATCGGGATTTTGCCGCTGTGATCGATATGTGCGTGGGAGAGCACCATCGCGTCGATGGCTGCGGGATCGAAAGGAAAGCTCCTGTTCTTCTCGAATGATTCCGCGCGGCGTCCCTGGAAGAGGCCGCAGTCAATGAGGATTGTGCTGCCGTTGACTCGCAGCAGGTGGCTCGAACCCGTTACATTGCGGGCCGCTCCGTGAAACGTCAATTCCGTCATACCCTTTTCCTGCAGGATTGTTGTGTCAGTACTTGGTCAGTGCGCGCGCGGCATCTTCGATATCGGGCGCGCCGGGAAGAATGGCATCGGCGAGGGGGCCGGCCGGCGGCTGGGGGATATCCGGTGCCGTGAGCCGGCGCACGGGCGCATCGAGATTGTCGAAACAGTGCTCCCCGATCCATGCGGCAATTTCACCACCGAATCCGCCGGTGCGCGGCGCCTCATGCAGCACGAGGGCGCGTCCGGTTCGCCGTACGGAAGCCTCGATGGCTTCGGTGTCGAACGGCAGAATGCTCCGCAGGTCCACCACTTCCGCGTCGATGCCGTGCGCGGAGAGGGCTTCCGCGGCCCGCAGTGCGTGATGGACTGCACTGCCGTAGGTAATGATGCTGAGATCGCCACCCTCGCGCCGCACACGCGCGCGGCCGATCGGAACGCAGAGATCCGGTGATGGATGCAGGCTGCGCGCTGAGTCATGATCACGGAGGGATGCCGATTCGAGAAACACGGTCAGACCGCGCGTGCGGAACGCACAGCGCAGCAGCCCAGCCGCGTCATCGGCAAATGCTGGTGTGACGATGCGTACGCCGGGGATGCCGGCAAGCATGCCGTCGATGTTTCGAAAAGCTGTGCTTCCGTTTCGGTTCGTGCCGTCGGGAGCGAGACGCAGCAGGATATTCGGCGTGAAGCGGCCGTTGCTGCGCCATGACGCTTCAGCTGCTGCGATGATCTCCTGCAGCGCGGCCGGGATGCCGGGGTCGTTCGGCGTGGTCTCGACAACGGTCCATATGTCGTCGCGGTATCGGCAGAACCCGGCGGCACTGCCGATCAGGTGCGCCGCGGAATACGGAAGACGCATGACACGGCGATCCCCGAATTCACGCTGCATCACCGCTGTGAGACCGGGTTCATCATCAGTACCGGGAATGCCGGGACTCTGCGAGAGCAGCACGGTACTCGGATTCCGACGGAACTCATCGGTTATCGAGCGGGCAATGGCTTCGCGGAGTGTCACTGTGTCGAGTTCCCCGGCATGCTTCGCCATCAGTCTGCTGAAATCTTCATTGCTCAGCGGACAGACATGCGTGTCATCGGCGAAGACGCCGCGCTGCACGGACGACGGGTCGGGATCCGGTGCGCCTTTCGCCCGTCTGGCCGACGCATCAACGGTCTCGCGATTTCTTTTTTCAATGGCGGCGAGATCCTCCTCGCCGGCTGCGGCGGAGTCCAGCAGCCAGTGCCGGTACCGCGCAGGAGGGTCGAGCGCAGACGTGGCGCTGTCATCCGCCCGTGCACATGCCGCATGCAGCAGTGCAGGACCAGCACCAGATCGCACATAGTCCACCGCATCTTCCATAGCCTGCCACGCGTCGAATATGTTCGTGCCGTCACTCCCGATGATGCGAAGTTCGACGAGCCCCTGGAATTCGTGGGAGAACGTGCTGTCGCCCGATGCATCGCTCAATGCGGCCTCTCCGGCTGCCTGCAGCACGAAAAGCACCGGCAGACGTTCGCGGACGGCATCGCTGACTGCTTCGAATAATGCGCCCTGCGCTGCTGCACGGGCGTCGATGCTGCACAGTACGATGCCGTCATCTTCGAAACTGCGGATGGCACGCGCGCAGCCGACCGCATGCCGTGCGCGGCTTCCCTCGGATGCGGCAACATGCTGCACCCCGGCGTCCGGATTGGCGAAAAGATCACGCGCGCCGCGTCCGCCTCCTCCCGGAGCGGTGGCTTTCCCGAGTGCGGTGAGCAGGATGTCATCCGGGGAGAGTCCCGCGGCAAGCGCAGTCACCAGGTCGCCGCGGCGGGGGAACAGGATGTCGCTTCCGCTGCGCACGTGCAGACCGAGCGCGAGCTGAATCCCCTCGCATCCCGCGCATGACGTGCGTGTCGGTGCGGTATCGTCGGCCCCCTCCGTCGCCTCCTCCGGCTGCCCGGCCGTGGCCTCCGTCGCAGCGATGAAATCATCCAGCGCGCGGCCGAGGTGCATGAGTCCGTACCAGTGGAGCAGCGTGTCTCTGTCTGCCTGTCCGGGAGCGCCGTCGAGCGGCCGCAGCTCGTTGTTCTGATGCGTCGAAGCGTGCATGGGATAACCGGATCCGTCGTGATGCGTGGCGGTGCGATTGTAATAAAATACTCCTTCGGCGGGGGGGATACAACCACATGCAGACAGGCTCGAAACGTGATCCGGGAACGCGGGGTCGGTGTTCACGTCCATGGACAGGGGGGGAAAACGACCCGACAGGCGTTTCACCCCTGTCATTATTGACGAAAAAATTGCTTCCCATGCGAAAAATTGTTTGACTCGAGCGATTTTTTCATTATGTTTGATCGACTTTTCACACTACATATCCACCATGTTCAGGAGGCATTCATGGCAAAAGCACCGGCAAAGCCGATGACCAAGAAGGAAATCATTGACCATCTCGCTGAGAAAGTTGATCAGCCCAAGAAGGTTGCCGAGCAGTTTCTCAACGAGTACAACGACCTCGTCTACAAGCAGACCAAGAAGATGAAGGAATTCACCATGCCTGGTCTCGGCAAGTGGGTCGTCGGCAAGTCCAAGGCGCGCAAGGGCCGCAACCCTGCCACGGGCGAAGAGATCAAGATTCCCGCGAAGAAGGTCCTGAAGTTCCGCGTCGCCAAGGCAGCGAAGGACTCGGCCCTCTGATCAGGGAACGATAGATCATGCTGAAGGCGCCATCATGGCGCCTTTTTTTTGTGCTGTTTTCTTTCCCGTTCCGTTGTAGTATGCGATTGTCCTGTCAGGGAGCACAGGCATCAGAACACATACAGGAATGGGGAGCATCATGATATCCACCGTCTACAGTGCCTCGACGCATGGGATCAGCGCAAGCGTCATCACGGTCGAGACACATATTGAAAGCCAGATCCCCGGTATCGTCGTCGTCGGACTGCCGGACAATGCCGTCAAGGAAAGCCGCGAACGGATCTCCGCGGCGATCAAGAATTCCGATTTCGCTTTCCCGTTGCGACGGATCGTCATCAATCTCGCACCGGCGGACATTCGCAAGGAAGGATCGGCCTTCGACCTCCCGCTGGCGATGGGCATTCTGCACGCCAGCGGTGCACTCAGTGATGCGCAGGTTGAAGGCACCATCTTTCTCGGAGAGCTCGCGCTCGACGGGACGTTGCGTCCGGTGCACGGTGCACTTTCCATCGCTCTGGAGACGCGTCGCCGCGGATTCCGGCGCATCATCCTGCCTGCGGCCAACGCGCGCGAGGCGGCCATGGTACAGGATATCGATGTGTATCCGTGTACCTCGCTGCGCGAGGCCGTCGCCTGCATCGAAGGCACGCATCCGAGCAGCAGGCCATTCCGCGTCGATGTAAAGCAGGTGTTTCATGAGCGGCAGGGATCCATGGGGGTGGACTTCTCGGATGTGAAGGGGCAGGAGCATGTCAAGCGTGCGCTCGAAGTGGCCGCGGCTGGCGGACACAATATCATCCTCATCGGGCCGCCGGGATCGGGGAAGACCATGCTGGCGAAGCGCATCCCCACCATCCTGCCGCCGCTCAGTTTCGACGAGGCGCTTGAGACGACGAAAATCCATTCCGTGTCCGGGCTGCTGCCGCCCGGGGCCGCAATCGTCGCGACGCGGCCCTTCCGCGCGCCGCATCATTCGATCAGCGATGCTGCGCTCGTGGGTGGCGGCATCGGGTACGCGCGGCCGGGTGAAATCAGTCTTTCGCACAACGGCGTGCTCTTTCTCGATGAACTGCCGGAGTTCGCCCGCAACGTGCTGGAGGTACTTCGGCAACCGCTCGAGGAGGGAGCCGTGACGATTTCCCGCTCGCGCACGACGGTGGTTTATCCGGCCGCGTTCATGCTTGTCGCAGCCATGAATCCCTGTCCCTGCGGCCACGCGGGGAATCCCGTGCAGCGCTGCTCATGCAGCGAGCCCGAGGTGCAGAAATACCTGAGCCGCATCTCGGGTCCCCTGCTCGATCGCATCGACATACACATCGAGTGTCCGCAGGTCAAATACCAGGAACTGACAAGCGATCGGCGCGGCGAGTCGTCGGAGGGCATCCGCAGGCGTGTAATCGATGCACGGGGACGCCAGCAGGAACGCTTCCGCAAGCGGCCGGACCTGCACTGCAATGCGATGATGAACAGTCGCGACATCACGCGCTTCTGCTCCGTCGACGGCAGCTGCAGGGAACTGCTGCGCAGTGCGTCGCAGAACCTCGGTCTCAGTGCGCGCGCATACGATCGCATCCTCAAGGTCGCGCGCACGATCGCCGACCTTGCCGGCGGTGTGCGCATCTCGACGGAACACATCTCCGAGGCGATTCAGTATCGCGATCTTGACCGCCGGATGTAGCGATGCGAGGAGGATGCGTCAGCGCAGGCGTTGCAGTTTTTCGCGCAGGACGAAAAAGATGAAGGCGGGGATGCCGAGGATGTATCGCCGCCAGAGACGGTGGGGTTCCTGCAGAAGGCGGTGCAGCCATTCGAGCCCGATCCGCCGCATCCAGCGCGGCGCGCGGGGAAACGTGCCTGCGGCGAAATCGAAGAACGCACCGGTGGCGACGATCAGCGGAACATGAAGATGCTCTCTGTGCCGGAGGAGCCATTCAAACTGCAATGGAACGCCCATTCCCAGCACCAGGACATCCGGATTGAAACGATGGATTATTTCTCGCACGTCATGGTCGTCCGGCGCGATCCTGCCATGATGACCCGCTATTGCGGCCTCAGGGTGCGCTTGATGGTAGCGTCCAATCAGAGAGGCATTTACCTCTGCATCAGCACCGAGAAAAAAAATGCGCATTCCATTCGAGAAGCAGGAATCAATCAAACGTGCATGATAATCGGTTGCATTCATCCTCATCCCGGGATGCTCACCGAGGAAGAGAAGTGCAAGCCAGGTTCCGATACCGTCGAGGCAGTTTACCGTGCTGTTGTTCAACAGCGCATGAATCCGGGGATCGCGTCGTGCCAACAGCAGCACAAAAAAATGTGAATACACGGAAACTCGCGGAAGGGAGCCGGAGATTCCTCTCTTGAGGAGCCTGGCGATGAGTGCATCATACCCTTCGGAATCAATGGATACTCCGAACACCTGTCCATGCGTCATCCGCGATACCCACACTCACAGTTGAAAGACTTGAAATTTCTGAAGATGAATCCGTCTGCTTTTGCTCTTGACAACATCCGGGTGAAGGAATACATTACCGGTGTCATCACATCAGTACGGAGGTCCGATAGAAGACACCCCGCACTTCATAGCGACCCTGCCAGTCACCCGGGTTCAATACAGCCACGGGTAAACTCGCGAAGATGTTGACAGAATTCAGAAGCGGCGCCCAGGGCGCCGCTTCCGCTTTATCCGACTGCCGGTTACTTGCTGTCCTTCCCCGACTTCTTCGCGGCGCTTTTCTTCGCGGCGCTTTTCTTCGCGGCGCTTTTCTTCGCGGCGCTTTTCTTTGCGGCGCTTTTCTTCGCGGCGCTTTTCTTCGCGGCGCTTTTCTTCGCGGCGCTTTTCTTTGCCGCTGCTTTCTTCGTCGCTGTCTTTTTTGACGCTGCCTTTTTGGTTGCGCCCTTTTTCGCCGGGGATTTTTTCGTGGCTTCCTTGACTTCCGCACTCTCCGCAGCTTTCTTTTCCTGCTCCTGCTCCTGCTCCTGCTCCTGCTCCTGCTCCTGCTCCTGCTCCTCATCGGCACCGAACCATCCGAGAAGGAGCGACATGAGCATGACGCCGTTGCTGTCCTGCTCCTCGACAAAGGTTCCTTCGAACTGCTGTTCGGCGTGTTCCGGTTTCAGGGTGTCCCAGCGGACGGCGCCCTCCTCGTCGAAAGGTTCTTCACGGGGCTCGTACCCGAGTTCGCGGAGGCGCGCGGCGACTGCTTCACGCAGTTCACTCTGCACGTCAAACCATTTCGCAAGAATGCGCTCGGCGAGTTCTGCCGAGAGATTTGCTTCGTCCGCGATCACGGGAAGCAGCAGCGAAACGGGGGCCCGAAAGATGTTGCGGAAGCCGCGCAGCTGATGTTTCCCGGTGGTCAGGCGGCACAGGCCGACCTTGTCTTCTTCCAGCGCCGGGCGCACAACGGAGAATCGGAACTGCCGATCGTCCATCAGCGCGAATACGGCATTCGCAGGTTGCGCCTGCACGTCATCTGCATGCTCTGCCATGATCATTCTTCTATCGTGAAACAAGCGTTTTCACCGCAAAGGTAGTGTTTTCGGAGGATTTCTCCGAACGATGGGCTCGCCGACCAGGAAAGTCGAAACGCGGAGGCCGGTCAGATTTCGATGTGCTCGACGTCGGTCGATGGAGGCGTATAGACGCGGGGGAGAGTGATGATGAAGGCGGTGCCGGGATGCTCGTCATTTTCCGCGAGACGCGAGGGCGACTCCACGCTGATGCGGCCGTTGAACTGACGGATGATATGCATCACGACACTCATGCCGAGTCCCGTGCCTTCGATCCCTTTTTTCTTCGAGACGGTTGAACGGTAGAAATCCTGGAAAATCTTCTGTTGTTCGCCCGGAGGGATGCCGATGCCGCTGTCCGCGATCTCGATCGCGATGGCCTCCTCCTCGGTGCGGATGTGGATTTCCACACGCCCGCCCTTCTCGGTGTATTTGTGCGTGTTGGAGATGAGATTCGAGAGGCCGAGCTTGAGCAGCTTCCGTTCCGCCTCTATGTACACGTCGTCCTCGCTGTTGATCCAGGTGGAAAAACGGATCTTTTTCGCCACGAAGAGAATGCGCATCTCCTGATAGATCTCATCGATCAGTTCGGTCAGATTCACCCGAGAAATCTCGGGCCGCTCTGCGAGCTTGAGCTGCGTCAGCTGCAGGATGTCGTTGACGATGGAAATCGCGTTGTTCAGGCGGATGCGGGATCGTTCGAGGGGACGCTCCAGGGCGTCGGACACACGGCCGAGTGACCCGTCGAGAATCATGTTGAGGTAGGTCATCGCCGCCGCGATGGGCGTTTTCAGGTCGTGCACGACGGACATGACGTAGCGGGATTTCGCGGCTTCGGCTTCCTCCAGTTTGCTGTATGCGACCGTCAGCGACCGTTCCCGCAGGTACAGTTCCTTGGAGATGGAGTTCGCGAGGTAGTTGCTGATGGTAAGGATGACAACGAGGATGGCGATCTTCGTGAAAACGTATGTCGTGTTGAGATAGAGCGGAGAATCGAGGAATTCTTCGATGCCGACATGGGGAATGACGCCTCTCAGCTCGAGCACGGCGCCCGTCGTGATGATGACCATCGTGATCCCGACGAGCAGTGTGACCACGTTGCGCGGCAGGATCAGGCTCCCGATGATGACGTGGAAAATGAAAAAGTAAAAGAACGGGGATTCCACGCCCCCCGTGAAATAGATGGTGACGATCAGGGACCCGAAATCCATGATCATCTGCAACAGGGCGAAGTGCAGTCCGTTGAACGGCGCGTATCCATCGGGCAGTTTCGAATGCGTGAGATGGAAGGCGACATTGTACAGGATGATGCCGGCGGAGACAATGGCAATGAAGATTTCGTTGATACGCAATGACTCGATCAGGGCGCCGACGAGGATCAGGCTGAGCAGCATGGCGATGGCCACGTAGCGCAGTTTGATGATCCAGAGATTCCGGCGCTTGAGTGTGCGCCAGAACTCGTCGTACATGATCCATTTCGGTGCGAGCTCGATCATCGGTCTCTCGCAGATCCGCCGTCGTTGCCTGTGTGATGCAACTGCTCATGGATGACATCCAGCAGTTGTGCCGGGGGCACCGGTTTTTCGAGAAATTCATCGATCGGTACCAGGGCGCTTTCCCCGAGGTGCATCCCGATTGACCGTGACAGGCAGGTGAGCATCACGATGGGAAAATCATACCCGCTGCGACGGAAACGGTTGGCGAGATAAAACCCGTCATCCGCTTCCTGCATCATGACATCGAGTATTACCAGGTCGGGATGCTGGTCCTTGACAAGATCAATGGCTTCATCGACGGTTCCGGCGGACACGACGTAGTAACCGTTCGCTTCCAGAAGGAGCCGGTTGGCTTCCACAATATCCGGATCGTCGTCGATAAGTGCGATGGTGGGCATCGTCTTCCTCCGCTGCCGCGGCGTGGCATGCGCGCGGCCTGTGTTTCGACTTCTGCTGTGAAGATACACAGGAGCGCGGCAACACGCAACGACAAACAGATGTACTTGTCCTCTATGTGAACGTTTGTTTCCCCGCCTCCGTGAGGGTTTTCCCGCGGAGAGCATATATCCAGGCGGATTTTAGTGAAAAAAATCACAAATACCGGGCTTTATCATTGATTGTATGTCTCCGCTTTGCGATGTTGCATATGAACGGCAATGACGCACAAAGGCCGTGGAAAAGGGCAGAGAAAGGATCTCATGAGCTGCGTAGTTTCAACCGTTCCCGAGCGCTGCAAGCGCTGTTATTGCTGCGTGCGGGAATGTCCGGCAAACGCGATACAGATTCAGAACGGACAGGCCGTCGTGCTGTCTTCGCGCTGCGTGGGCTGCGGCAACTGTCTGAAAGTCTGCACGCAGAATGCGAAATCCGTCCAGGACGGTGTCACGGCGCTGCTCGGGCGCTTCGCGGATGCCGACGGCAGAGAGCGGATCGCCCTGGTTGCGCCGTCGTTCGCCGCGGCATTCCCCGATATTGATCCGCTTCGCGTGGTCGGTGCGCTCAAGGCACTCGGCTTCAGCCGTGTGGTACAGGTCGCCTTCGGGGCGGATCTGGTCAGTGCGGCTTATGGGGATTACCTCGACGACCGGAATGAGACGGTGATCACGACGCCCTGCCCGGCGATTATCGAACTCATCGAGAAGTATCATCCCGAACTGCTCCCGAATCTCGCTCCCATCGTGTCGCCGATGATCGCGGCAGGCAAGGTCGTCCGGGAGAAATACGGCCGCGACGCAGTGGTCGCCTTCATCGGTCCCTGTGTCGCAAAAAAACTCGAAGTCCTCGATGAGAATGTTTCCGGCGTTGTCGATGAAGCTCTGACATTTGATGAACTGATCGCTCTTTTTACCGCCCGCGGCATCGATCCCGCCGATCAGTCGCCGCTGGAGTTCGATCCGCCGGACGCGGATCTCGGACAGATATATCCGGTTTCCGGCGGATTGCTCAAAAGTGCGGGCATCAGCTCGGATGTCATGGACGAACAGGTGATCGTCGTCGAGGGCCGTCAGCGCTGTCTGAACATTCTCAACGAGATTGCCCAGGACAAGGTCAACAGCAAGCTCATCGATATCCTTTTCTGCGAAGGCTGCATCAACGGTCCGGGCATGACCAGTTCACTGAACTACTACGAACGCCGCGAGTGTATCATCAACTGGGTGAAATCCCGTCGTGATGCGATGGACAGGGAGGCCTGGGAGGAGGCGATGCACGAATTCGGCCAGCTCGATCTGTCACGCACGTTCGCCGATCGGCGCGTCCAGGAGCGGACGCCGGATGAAAGCGAGATTCAGCGCATTCTTCACGCAATGGGCAAGCGGGAAGCCGGCAATCAGATCAACTGCGGAGCCTGCGGCTACCAGACCTGTCGTGAACTCGCCGTGGCCGTCGCGCAGGGCATTGCGGAAAAGGAAATGTGCCTGCAGTACACCATCGACAATCTCGAACGCTCGCACCGGGAGCTTGCCGAGGCGCAGGCGCAGCTCATCCAGACCGAGAAACTCGCATCCGTCGGACAGCTCGCGGCTGGCGTAGCGCATGAAATCAATAATCCCCTTGGGACGATTGTTCTCTATTCGCATTTGCTTCTCAAGCAACTCAGGGATGCCGATCCCGCGCGCGACGATATTCAGTTCGTCATCTCCGAAGCCGAGCGTTGTCGTTCCATTGTCAGTTCGCTGCTGAATTTCGCTCGCCAGGGCAAGCTGGAAGTGGGCAGCTGTTCGGCGCACGAACTGATCGATTCCATCGTCGCCATGGTCGGCAAGCGCGAGGAATTCCACGACATCCGCATCGATACGAACCTGGCCGATGACCTGCCGAGGCTGCACATCGACGTCGACCAGATGAAACAGGTGCTGCTCAACCTTGCGATGAACGCCTGCGAGGCAATGCCCGAGGGCGGAACGCTGACCCTGTCGGTTGCGCACGGCAGCGCTCCGCGTGAGGTCGTATTCACCGTTCGCGACACGGGAGTCGGCATCCCGAAGGAGAACATGTCACGGCTGTTCACGCCATTTTTCACCACAAAGCAGGTTGGAAAGGGCACGGGTCTGGGGCTGCCCATCGCATACGGGATCGTCAAACTGCATCACGGACAGATCTCCGTGAACAGCGAAGTCGGTCAGGGGACGACCTTCACGATCACGCTGCCGTCCGATCTGCGCGATTACCCGTCTGGCAAGCAGATGTCGCCGCGTGAACTCGCGGCCGCGCTGTCACCCGGCATCACCAATCTTCATCCGACGAAATAATATGGAAGAAACGAAACCGCAGCTGCTCGTTGTGGACGACGAGCTGGGAATGCGGGAGGGAATCCGGCGAATTTTCAACCTGGAGGGATATGACGTCACCATCGCCGAAAACGGTTCGGAGGGTATCGAGAAAGGGAGCCAAAAGGAGTTCGACGTTGCCCTGATTGACCTGAAGATGCCTGACTACGACGGCGTAACGGTTCTGCGCACCATCAAAGAGCGCTGGCCCGACACCGAGTGCATGATCATCACGGCATTCGCCGGCATCGATTCCGCGGTGGAGGCCACGAAACACGGCGCATATACCTACGTTCCGAAGCCATTTACTCCCGACCAGATTGTCTTCGAAGTCAATCACGCACTGGGCAAGCGCCGGCTGACACTTGAAACCCGCGAACTGCGCGCCGAGCAGGAGCGACGACTTCTTGAGATCAGCCAGGAAAAGAGCCGGCTCCGCACCATTATCAATTCCATCAACGACGCGGTGTTCGTCACGAACCTCGAAGATGAGATCGTGCTCGCGAATCCCAGAACCCGTTCGCTGCTGAATTTTCCATCCAGTATCCGCGCGGGTGACAACATCGCCGACGTTCTGCCCCGCGAGGTCATCGATTTGATCCACGAGGCGCAGGAAAAGACGCGGCAGGACATCGAACTGGTTTCCCACGAATGGGAGATGAAACCGAATCTCGAACTGGTCGTGCATATGAAAACCGTGCCGGTGAAGGATGCGGAAGGGGATATCCTCGGTTTTGTCACCACCATGCAGGATGTCACGCAGCTCAAGCGTCTCGACATGCAGAAGTCACAGTTCGTTTCCATGGTTGCGCATGAGCTCAAGGCTCCCGTCGCCGCCGTCAGCGGATATCTCGAGACCATGCACGAGCAGTTGCTCGGGGACGATATCGGCAGCTACGAAAAAATGATAGGCAGGTCGCGCGAACGTTTGCAGGCACTGATCGACCTGGTCAATGATCTGCTGAATATCAGCCGCCGTGATCTCGGCACGGTGCGCAGGGAAATCACCGCCGTCCGCATCCCGGACGTCGTGGAGAATACGCGTGAGTTGCTGGAAGGGGAAATGGCAAGGAAGGACCTGACGTTCAGCGCTGAATTCGAAGATGCACTGCCGACGATCGACATCGATCGTGATGAGTTCAGCCGGGTGATCACAAACCTGCTCAGCAACGCCATCAAATACAATCGCGAGGGGGGACATATCTCCGTGCATGCGGAGCGGGAGGGTGAGGATGTGCGCATTTCCGTCAGTGACACCGGCATCGGGATGAAACCGGAGGACCAGGAGATGCTTTTCCGCCAGTTCTACCGCATCAAGAATGATGCGACCCGCAGCATTCCCGGAACCGGGCTCGGCCTTTCCATCGTCAAGCAGATCGTTGAATCCTACAATGGAAACATTGCGGTGAACAGCACCTGGCAGGACGGCAGCACCTTTTCCATCCGTCTGCCCATGCGTTTTTCCGGCGGCGAGTAACACACACCTGTCTCCGTTTATTCCCCCTTCCGTACGGGCTCCGTACACGATAAAATTTATCCAAATACACCTGTTTCGTGCAACATATTGCCCGGAACTTCGTTATCTTCTCTATTGTCACAATTACGATAATGATGCGGCAGATTATCCTGATATTTGGATTTCTTGTGCTGTGTCTTGCATTTCCGACAGTCCTGGCTGCCCAGCAGTCGTCGGAAAAACGCACACAGCAATTGGTTGGAGAGCAGAAGCAGCTCCTGCGTTTCGGGAGGCTCGACATTACCGACGGGCTTTCGCAGGGTATGATATTCTGCATGTTCCAGGACAGCCGCGGCTTCATGTGGTTCGGCACGAAGGAAGGCCTTAATCGCTTCGACGGTTATGATTTTCTTTCATACCGGAAGCGTCCGGGGGATACGACGTCCCTTCCGGATAATTATGTCATGGCCATCACCGAGGATACACGCGGACGGCTCTGGCTGGGAACTCTGTCCGAAGGCCTCGTCATGTTCGATCCATCGACGGAGGTTTTTACGAAGGTGCGCATCCCGCATGAGCGAGGGACCGACAGGGTGCGCCCCGTCGATGATGTGGAAGTTGACGGCAACGGTCTGCTTTGGGTGGCGGTGCACGGGATGAAGCTTTTTTCGCTGGATACGCGTCTTTCCGATGTCGCTGCAATCCAGGCATCGATGAATCCGGCCGGTCCGTACCTCAAGTTTGACAGCAAGGAGGTCGAACGGCTGCGGTACGACCGCCTTGGCCGGCTCATGTATCTGACCGATGAATCATTGTATGTCTACGACTCCGGGCACGGGACGTGGGATCTTCTGGTACGGCACCAGTCGCTATTCGGGTCCGAGCGGAACACCACCGGATTCATGTTCAGTGCGACACAGAGCGATAGTACGATCTGGGTTGCGGTTACCATAAACGGATGCACGCATCTGCGGCGGCTGAGTCCAGACGGACAACGCGTCCTCGAGCGACGTATCGTGCTGGTTGAAGGCAGGGAGCAGCATATCCGCGACATGATTGAGGGATCGGACGGGGCGATGTACATGATTTCCCACGAATTCTTCATGCGTCTCGACCCACGGACCGGGACGCTGCTGTATTCGTCCGCACAGAGAGATCACATGGCGGGATATCTCGGCTGGGGGCATCATCTCGGTGTCAGCCGGGACGGCGTGCTCTGGATCGGTACCAGCGGATACGGCCTGAATACGTTCAATCCGCTCACGCTCGTTTTCAACGCACATCACGAACGGATCCATCCCGCGCTGTTCGCCAGGGAGATGGAGGCGTTCGACCGATCTATCCGCGAACGCACAGACGGCGCCATGCGTCTTGTCAATGACATTTTTCCGCGGCGCATGCCCGATGGCAGTCTCTGGTGCGGCACCGTTGATCACGGACTTCTGCACTGGGATGCCCGCACCGGACGCATACGGCATTATGGTGTGAACGGAAATGACCTCTACAGTTTCCTCATGGTGCGTGTGCATCGACCGTTTGTTGACAGCAGGGGACGCGTGTGGGTGGGCAACCGTCACGGCATCAGCCGGCTCACCGATTCTCCCGAGCAATGGGAGCATTACTGGTTTGCGCCTGACGGGCCGGATCTGACGGGCGCCGACAGCCGCACGACCTGCTGGTACGAGGATCCCGAAGGCATGATATGGCTCGGCACTATCTCGTCGGGAATGGCGCGCTTCGATCCCGACAGCGGGACATTTACATTCTATCAATACGATGCCGATGATTCAACGAGTCTGAGTCACGATCACGTCCTCAGCATCGAACCCGATCCTGATTATCCGGAACACTGGCTCTGGGTCGGTACTGACGGTGGCGGACTCAACCGGTTCGATCTCCGCAGTGGACGCTTCACGCAGTACGGCGCCATGCAGGGTCTGACGAATCCCGTTGTCTACGGCATCCTTCCTGATGAGCAGGGCATGCTCTGGATGAGCACGAATGAGGGACTGTTCCGTTTCAATCCGCGCAGTGAGCACTTCCGTCAGTATGACGTGCGTGACGGTCTGCAGGATAACGAATTCAACCGCGCGGAATATTACCGCATCGGAGACTCCCTCTGCTTCGGAGGCGTCAACGGCTACAATATCTTCGATCCTTCCGAGATCAGGATCAACAGCACCATCCCGCCAATCGTATTCACGGGATTCCGCCTGTTCGACACCGAGATCAATCCCGCCGCCCCTGACAGTCCCCTGTCTGCTGCCATCCCGTATGTGCAGAGCATCGATCTGGCCCATGACCAGAACATGTTCACCATCGAGTTCTCATCACTGGATTATCACGCCCCGGACCGCAACCGCTATCGCTACCGGCTCGAGGGATTCACCAGCGGATGGATCGATGCGGGGACGACGCGTTCGGCGACCTTTACAAACCTGGATCCGGGGGAGTATGTGTTTCACGTCATCGGTTCGAACAATCACGGGACGTGGAACAAGGAGGGCGCGACGGTGCGCATCGTCATTCATCCGCCGTGGTGGATGACCGGCTGGGCTTTCGCGCTGTATTCGATCGTCATTATCGGCACGCTGCTCGGCGTCGACCGTCTGCAGCGTCGGCGTCTGATCACCAGGGAACGCGAGCGTGCGCAATACCGGGAAGCGAAGCTGCGTGCCGAAACAGCGGAACTGGAGGCCCGGGTCGCGCGGGCAGAAAACGAGCGCAAGCAGAAAGAGATGCAGGTGGCCTCGGTCATTCAGCAGCGTGTGCTGCCGCAGGAACTGCCGCGTATCCGCGGCTACGATATCGCCGGGATCAATCTGCCGGCAGATGAAATCGGCGGCGATTATTTTGACTGCATTCCGCTGCGCAACGGGCGCGTCGCCTTCGTCGTGGCGGATGTGACCGGAAAGGGCGTGCCTGCATCGCTTCTTGTCAACAGTCTCCACGCGGCGCTGAGAGTGCATCTCGACAATGACGAGGACATCCCAGATCTCGTCCGGCGCCTCAATGCGTTTCTCTATCGCAGCACACCGGCCAGCGCGTTCATCACTTTCCTGATCGCGGTGCTGGATCCCGACACGGGGCGGATCGAAGTGATCAATGCGGGACACAATCCCGCACTGATCCACCGCAACGGCAGTGTCACCGATACGGAGCGCAGCCGGCATTTGCCGCTCGGCTGCACGATCGGCGCGCAGGGATATACGAGTGAACGTTACTCGATCGGGGAAGGTGAAGGCATGCTGCTGTACACCGACGGCATCACCGAGGCGATGAACACCGAACGCGTTCCCTTCGGGCAGGAAGCGCTCGAGAACCTCGTGATGAGCCACCGGGGAAAACCCGCAGCGCTGCTGCTCGGGAACGTCGTGTCCGAACTGCGCTATTATGCGGGCGGTGCCGAACAGAGCGACGATATCACCGCGCTGTATATCCGGCGCAGTGTACAGGCCGAGGTCTCACGCGAAACGGACACGGGGGAACATGTCACAGAAACCGACCGGAGCCGCCGCGGCTGAGAGCACATGCACGCCCGGGTCGCCGTTCTGCAGATCAGTACCGGTACACGGCCGCGCAGACGGCACCGCCCGGAATCTTCTCCTTTGACTGGGCGAACACCAGTCCGCCGTTCAGCAGCGTGTGCACCGTCGCCGTGTTCAGCAGGTCTTCCTTTCCATCCACGGGTGCTTCATCGACATTGACCTCGCCGGTATTGGGGAAAAACTCTCCGCTCACCTGCTCGCCCGGAGTAACGAAGAGCGTATCGACGCGTCCGAAATACGCATCCGGGAGGATCTCCTCAATGGACGTCGCGGTTTTTCCGCTTCCCGCCAGCTGTTCGTAGCGCGCGAGCGCTTTCTCCTTCTTTTTCTGATACCAGGGCTCGACGATTTCCCAGGCGCGCTTCTGCAGCTCCGCGGGTTTCAGATCGTCCGGGTTCCCCTTGATCCCTTCGTCGAGGAGATAGGGATAGGAATTCGCCTCTTCGTAAATGGACATCAGGTAATCGACGCAGGCGAGAACGAGCGGCACCTGCTCACCGCCGATGGCGCGGTGCAGGCCATTGTCGATCTGATGGAAGTAGCGTTTGATCATATTCTTGCTGTATCCCTCGGATTCCTGTCCGTGGAAGACGGCGTTCCGCTGACCCGGGCCGCCCGCCGCGCCGGTGTGATACTGCAGGTGACGCGAGGAGTATTCGTGTCCGAGCGCATCGGCGAGGTTTTCGGGTAGTCCTTCAGGATGGATTTCCTCGACGGCCGTGCGGCTGCCCTCGAGCAGGCGGACCTTGTTCTGGCTCACGGCGAGGATATAAAAGCGGCCGTCGCCGGTGAACACGGGCAGCAGCGGCTTGACATGGAATCGGGGCCCAACCTTTACCTCTTCGCTGAACGATCGCGCCACGCGGAATGTCTCGAAGAAATCGGGCGACAGAAATACCGCAAGTCCTTCACTCTGATGCCGCCAGAATTCGTCGTCCTCGATCAGGTCCCGTGCGTGATCGATTACCTCCGGTGCATAATGGTCATCGGGATAGGCCTCCGCGATGCGGTCTTCGGCTTTTTTCAGGAGGTTGCGGAAACGGATAGGATCCTGCTGCGCCTCCGACCAGATGCGATGCGTCGGCATGTAAATCGACACGCAGGGCTCATCGTGGCGTTCGGCCAGCGGCTTGAGTTCATTGAGCGTCATGATATCCATGGGAAATCTCCTTCTGTAGGTCTTTGGTCATGCATGCACGCGCAAACGGTTCTCCCTTGCAGTGATGATCTCGTACATGCGGCATATTCATATACTACACGCTTCCGAGCCGGAAGTCAACTCCTTGCCCTATCATTCCCGGTCTGATGGCAAATAAAAGGAGGAGGCTGACGCGAGCAAGCCTTCGCCGCTGTGCCCGGGGGCGCACGACACCGGCATGATCACGTCAGCCTCCGATCGGGGTGAGACGTGGGGGGAGAACCGACGGGCGATCCTCCCATCCACATCGGGGTTACTTCATCAGGTTCATCGTGCGGTTAAGCGCCGCACCGTCCACACTCAGCGTGTAGACATACATGCCGCTCGAAAGTCCGCTGGCATCGAACGGTACGCTGTACGCGCCCTTCTTCTGCTCTTCACTGACGAGGGAGGCCACTTCGCGGCCGAACATGTCATACACGCGCAGTGTCACCTCGGCATCCTTCTTCAGCGTGTAATTGATCGTGGTGGAAGGATTGAAGGGATTCGGGTAGTTCTGCTCGAGTACTGCCACGTCAGGGATGCTGGCCTTGTCGGTGTAGCGCGCCTTGGGCGTCATGTTCAGCGGTACAACAACCTGGGCAGTCTTCGTGCAGAGCGGAATATTCCCCGAGGCGTCCGTGATCACGAAGGTCGCGGTGTACACGCGTCCCGGACCGATGCCGGAGCGCTCGGCGCGCACGTCGAATTCCATGTCCGCGGTTCCCGCATCGACATTCTGGATGTCGTTGATCGTGTTGCCGTCATCCTCGCCGTTGTCGGGCTCGCTGGAGGTGACCGACTGCAGTTTCCAGCCGAAGCAGCCAGGGATATTCGCAGGAGGAGTCACAGTGATGGTATGCATCTTGTGATTCGGCGGCCAGAGCATATCGGGGCTCAGCGTGAAGTCCGCCACCATCGGGCATACCTGCAGGTCGAGATTGTCCAGGAAGACAGCCGAGTTCAGGATATCGTCACGCGCGTCGGCGAGACGGAATTGCACGGTTACCTTCTGACCGGCGTACATCGACAGATCGATCGAGGAGGTGAACTGACTGGTTGCCGCATTGTAGATGACGTCGTTCGGCGACGGGAAGGGCGGCGTGGGGAAGGCGGAGGATCCACCGGGGGCATTCGAATAGGCCGCCGCGGAGGAGGTGGTTACCGGCGCGTTGTTCGGCAGAAGCGCGATATTGCCGAGCCAGTTGTTGCTGCCGTCGAACACGTCCGCACGGAAGTAATCCGTGAAGGAATTCGTGTACTGCGGATTCTCTTCCGAAAGGAACTGCCAGTCGAAGCTCAGATTGGCGCTGGACGCGGCAGGGATATCGAACTCTACGCTCAGCGTGACGACATCATAGGAAATTACTCCGTCGGGACTGCCGTAGGGGCCTGCTGCTGCGAGAGACGGACCGTTCATGTCATGCGACCTGAATGTCGTGGCCGTTCCGGATGTCTGGGAAGCATAGCCCGTGCTGAGGACGAGATACTCCGAGCCGGCGGTGGGGAAGGACTGCAGTCCAGCGGTGTAGACCATGGCCTGGGCGCTCACACCGGTCAGTGTGGAGGATGACGACAGGCAGCCTGCGCGATCGGTCATGATGGCGGACGCGGCCATAACAGCGCTCGTTGCCGCTTTGTTCAGGGACGACGGGTGTGGTGTCTCGTACCGTCCCGCATTCTGCGCGGTGGCCTGCGAAAAGCCTGCCAGAAGCAGTGCCGCGCAAATACCCGCCGCGGTTTTCCGAGTGAAGGATACAAACATGTTCATAAACGCTCCTCTTCTATGTAAAATGAAATAGTGGGGTAGGGATGGACAGCCAGCAGCGAAGCTGGACCACAGCATCACATTCCTGTCGCGAGGCTGTCGCGTCAGGTCAGACGGGACGATTCCAGGTTTTCGGAATCCCGATCAGCAGTCAGTATTTAAAAGCGGATAATAGACGTCTTGAATATACGTAATTGCAACAGTCATGTCAATAGCGTGACTGAAAAATCATGTTTCAGATGGGTGAGGAAGATATGATCTCCGGATGGTCGGCCCTGGTTATGCAGGGCCATGCTGTGTTCACGGAGTCTGATCCATTCTTGCATCCCCGGCAAATATGGAGTACTTTTGAATGCCCCTGCTCGTCCTTGATGACGCGGCTTCTGTGGTCCGGGAGGGCTCCCCACATGTATGCAGCAACTCCGCCCGTCATCCGGGTGGCGGGCCTGGCCGGCACGGCAGCACCGAACAGGGTGGCAGCAGCAATGCCGCCTGTGAGATGCTTTTTTGTCGGGTCCTTGCACTACAATCGCATAAGTGAGTTACAGTAATGAAACACAATCCGGAAAAACCGACTGACAAACTGGGAGTGCTGCTCCCGGGCATGGGAGCGGTCGCCACAACCTTCATCGCTGGTGTCTTTGCCATCAACAAGGGCATTTCGCGGCCGATCGGATCCCTTACGCAGATGGGCACGATCCGTCTCGGGAAGCGCACGGAGAACCGTCTCCCCCGCATCGACGAATTCGTGCCCCTGACCGACCTTGACAACCTCGTCTTCGGCGGATGGGATATCTACGACGACAATGTCTACGAGGCCGCCCGCCATGCCGGTGTGCTCGAGACACAGCTGCTTGACGAACTCAAGGATGAACTCACGGCTATCGAGCCGATGCCCGCGGTCTTCGACAAGAACTACGTCCGACGCCTCGACGGTCCGAATGTGAAGAAAGGCGAGAACAAGATGGATCTCGCCGAACAGCTCATGAAGGATATCGAGTCCTTCAGGGAGCGGCACGGTGTGACGCGCCTGGTGATGATCTGGTGCGGATCAACCGAGATCTACATCGAGGAAACCGACGTGCATCAGAGCATCGATGCCTTCGAGCAGGGACTCCGAGACAGCCATCCTTCCATTCCTCCCAGCATGATCTACGCGTATGCGGCGATCAAGATGGGCATCCCCTACGCGAACGGCGCTCCGAATCTCTCCGGCGACGTGCCCGCACTGGTTGAACTCGCAAAGCAGACCAGCACACCGATCGCCGGGAAGGATTTCAAAACCGGTCAGACACTGATGAAAACCATCATCGCGCCCGGACTCAAGGCGCGGGCCATCGGCGTGAACGGCTGGTTTTCCACGAATATTCTCGGCAACAGGGACGGTGAAGTGCTCGACGATCCCGACAGCTTCAAGACCAAGGAGACATCGAAGCTCAGTGTGCTGGAGGCGATTCTCGAACCGAATCTCCACTCGCACCTGTATGACGATCTCTATCACAAGGTCCGCATCAACTATTACCCGCTGAGGAAGGACAACAAGGAGAGCTGGGACAACATCGATATCTTCGGCTGGCTCGGCTACCCGATGCAGATCAAGATCAACTTCCTCTGCCGGGACTCCATTCTGGCCGCGCCGATCGTGCTGGATCTCGCGCTCTTCCTCGATCTGGCGAAACGCGCCGAAATGTCGGGCATCATGGAATGGCTCTCATTCTATTTCAAGTCGCCGCAGGCGGGAGCAGGGCTGCGTCCCGAACATGACTTGCAGCGTCAGCTGATCAAACTTGAGAATACACTGCGGTACATGCAGGGCGAAAATCTGATTACGCACCTCGGCCTGGACTACTACGAGGAGGCCTTCGAATCATAGGCCGGGACCGCTGAACCGCCCGGCCGGGTTCGAACCGCCGGCAGCAGCGCTCCCGTACGCGGTATTACCTGCCGAGGAAGTGTACTGGCATGCGAGCATATTTCAAATTCACGGTTTCTTCCGTCATCTCCACCATGCTGGATTACGTGATCACGATTTTCCTGACGGAAGTGCTGTCTGTGCTCTATATCGTGTCCTCAGCGATCGGTCTCATTTCGGGAGGGACGGTCAACTATCTCATCAACAAGAACTGGGTATTTGAACGGAAAGGGAAGCGGGATTACCGGCTGGCAATGCTCTACGCAGCCGTCTGGATGACAAATCTGCTGATGAACACACTCGGATTGTATCTCCTGACCGAGCACCTGCATATCGATTACCGCATATCGAAAGTCATCGCGTCCGTTGCGGTGGGTGCGCTGCTGAGTTATTTCGCGCAGAAGAAAATAGTATTTCGGCCGCGAACCGGTGAGCAGGTCGTTGAGCCGTAATCGTCGCACGATCCCGCCAACGAGGCACCCGGCCCAGATTCACAGTGAAACACAACACATGGCAACAGCATTAGAGAGATTTGTTCAGGGCGTCTACGGCATCCTCATGCCGCTGGTGCGTCTGCTCGTGCGGCTGAACATCGCCCCCAATGTCATTACCACGATCGGGCTGATCATCAACATCATCGCGGCGGCGGTATTCATCGTCGGTGCGGAAATCGGTGCCCGGGGTGATTTTTCCTATATCGGCTGGGGCAGTGCACTGATCCTCTTCGCCGGGCTGTTCGACATGCTTGACGGACAGGTCGCGCGCGTTGGCAACACGTCCAGTGTATACGGCGGCATCTACGATTCCGTAATGGACCGGTACAGTGAACTGATCATGTTTCTCGGCATCTGCTATTATCTCGTTTCACACAGTTATCTGCTGAGTTCGCTGTTCGCATTCATCGCCATGATCGGCTCCATCATGACCAGCTACACGCGGGCCAGGGCCGAAGGTGCCGGCCTGCAGTGCAACTCCGGTCTGATGCAGCGTCCGACGCGCATTCTCATCATCGGTCTGTCCGGACTGCTTTGCAGCATTACGTCCGGCATCATCGGCGCCGCGGCGGAACTGCGCCTCGGTTTCGTGCCCTTCCATGTCGCGGAAACCATTGCGATATTTACCGTTCCCATAACCGTCGTGGCCGTCCTCTCCAACATCACCGCGATCCGCCGGCTGCTCAGCTGCAGGAAGCAGATCGTATCGTGAGGCGGCGTACCATGAAAGCGTTTGTATGTGCCGCAATCTGAAATACAGCATGATGGAGACCGGAACGGTTGAGGGGGAGCGTTTCCCCACCGGGGCAGCAGTCGTGACCGCCCTTGTCTCGATCGCCTACCTGTTCTTTATCCATGTCGCCATCGGACTGCGCATCGAGCATGTTCTGCTGGTTTCCATCTACAATATCGGCTTCGTCGCCCACCCCTGGTCGCGCCGTCTCATGGGGGCGCTCGCCATCTTTCTCGTCTTCGGCATTCTCTACGACGTGATGAAGGCCTGGCCGAATTACCTCGTCAACGAGGTCGACATCGAGGGCCTGTACAGAACCGAAAAACAGTTGTTCGGCATCGGGACGGGCGGTGAACTGCTCACACCGAATGAGTTCTTCGACCAGAACAACAATGTGGCGCTCGACATCACCGCCGGGCTGTTCTATCTCAACTGGATGTCCGTGCCACTTATATTCGCGGTGTATCTGTATTTCCGCAACCGGCGCATCTACCTGTATTACGGCCTGGTATTCCTGCTCGCGAACATCCTCGGCTTCATCATCTATTACATGCACCCCGCGGCACCGCCCTGGTACGTCGAGCAGTACGGTTTTGTTTTCCAGCAGGGAATGAAAGCCAGTGCGGCGGGACTCGTGCGCTTCGACCGGATCTTCGGCCTGGAAGTTTTTCAGTGGATCTACACCCGCAACTCCAATGTGTTCGCCGCCCTGCCGTCCCTTCACGCCGCCTATCCAACGGTCGTCCTGTTTTACGCCCTGAAGGTTACCCGCACCTGGTACATGAAGGCTTTCTATGTCGTGTACATGCTGGGCATCTGGTTCGCCGCCGTGTACTCCGGTCACCACTATCTCATCGACGTCCTCCTCGGTATCGCCTGTGCCGTCGCCGGCATCATCCTCTTCCACTCGGTCATTCTCAGAATCCCGTTTATCAGCCGCCTGCTGCGGAAGTACGAGCAGTTCATCACCTGATGCCGCCGTGGGGGGGGAAGTCTTCTCCCGCGCCGCGGGAACCGCTGTCATTCGCTGATCACCCGGTATTCTGAATATCACCGAAAATGTGTATTATTCGGTCGGGTATTTCATACGTCTATATCCTCTTTCCTCATTACGTACAGGGTGTTCTCATGATTCGTTCGCGCGGTTTTCTCTCCCTCCATCCACTCTATGTCATCGTTTCCATCGCCATGGTTTTTCTGTTCTTCTCCGCCTGCTCGGGAGATGACCCAGCATCACCGGATGGCGATTCCGGAAAAATCAGTACCGGTGAAATGACGCAGATACTTGAGGAAGCTGTCGGAGCCGGGGGGACGATCACCGTGTCGGCCTCCGGAGCGGCACTTGCCGGACTCGAGCTGGAAGTGCCCGCGGGGGCGTACAGCGGATCGAAGACGGTGAAAATTTCCTCCGCCGACATCACGGAGCACGACTTCGGATCGAATTTCGACCCCGTCACGCCGCTGATCCGCATCGAGAACGGCGGAGATTTCTCTGTCCGTCCCATGCGTCTGCGCATTCCGCTGCCGAATCTCGGAGCCCGTTTCCCCGTCGCGTTCTACTATGACCGCGAAGCCGGGACACTCGAAGCGATTGCCCCGGTGGACCGCTCCGCCGAATGGCTGGATGTGGCCGTGCGGCATTTTTCCGAAATCGTCGTGTCGGCGACACAGATTGAGCTCCTTCGGCAGGGTGGCGGCTTTCACAGTCTGTTCGAGCCCGCCGTCAACGGCTGGTCCTTTGTCAATGACGGTGCCTACGCGGAACCCGGCGGCATGTGCGCGGGCATGAGTATCGGCGCGGCGCATTTTTTCCGGGATTTCAGTGCATCGGTATCACTCGCACAGCATTTCGACAACGACCGTTTCTGGTTCCGGACGCCGAAGGTCTGGGAGGATGACGCGTCCGGGATCAAATTCTGCGCGGAACTGCAGAAGGCATTCGTGACGGATAATTCTTTCTGGACGTCCGGGGGCGGTACGCCGTTTGATGGCTTCCTGAACAAATCGGAGGAGGATCATTTCTGGAGTCTCTGCTACGCGATGCTCGTCACCAGTCAGCCGCAGCTTCTCTATCTCGCCGTAAAGAACAACCCGAACGCCGAGGCGCATGCGATTATCGCATACGCTTATGAGATTGATGCCGCCGGGGGAAAACTCAAGGTGTACGATCCCAACTATCCCGGGACGGAAGGAACGATCACCTTCGACTTCGCTTCGAAATCCTTCCGGTCCTACACCTCCGCTGCCAACGCGCGCGCCCTGCAGGAGGGAAGTACGTTTGCCTATGATGAGATTGTGTTTATTCCGCTGTCCAGCATCTGTGACGCGAAGGAGATCGACCGCATCTGGCAGAAGATCGGTGCGAAGACCATCGGACAGGGACAGTATCCATCCTACGAGCTCTGGGCGGTTCCAGTGGATAACGAAAGCCTTCCTCGCGTGCAGCTGCTCGACGCGGCGGATGGGAAGACGACATACCTTCCGTATGCGGATTTTACCGTTGAAATCGTGCCGTCGGACAAGAGCATCCCGTTCACTCTGACCTCATGGGTGGATTTGCCTGACATCGGGGAAATCGAAAAGAAGCGTCCGGCCGGGACGATCAGCCTCGAGCGTCCGGCCGCCGACAATCTCGTCGGCATCCAGGTGAATGCGACTCCGCCCGGAGAAAAATATGCATCATGGGCGGGATTTCACTGGTTCAAGATCCGGCTGCAGTCCATGTGGATCGAACCGGCGGATACCGTCGTCGCGGTGAACCAGGAACTGCGCCTGGTGGCGCGGCACAACGGAACGGCGCCTGATGGCGCGCGCTTCGACTGGGACTTCGGTGACGGTGAGACCGCATCCATCACCGGCGACAGCACCGTCACGCATGTATTCGAGGAGCAGGGCTCCTTCACGGTGACGGTGACAATGTATCCCCCGGGCGGCGGCGAAGCGGCCGGCAGCGCCACTTCCACCGTGCAGGCCACGGAATTCCGGACCATGATGGTTTCGCTCAAGGGGATGGACAGCGATCCGCCGAGTTCCATCAAGACAAAGGAGGGCATTGATATCCCATCCATTGTATGGGCGAATCTGGTCAGCAGCGCTCCGCCGCTTACGTGGGAGGGAAATCAATTTTCGGTGGATTTCTCGTATAAAATGTCCGGACTGGATATCAACACGCGCATTTCGGGAACGGTGGATCCCGCAACGCGCAGGATCACGACGTTGACCGCGATCTCAACGGGCTCTGGCTACGGAGGAGACTACAATTTCACCCAGTCCATCGTGATCACCGATTTCCCATTGACGGTATTCGGTTCGACCGGACCTGCAGGCGGTGAGCTGACCGGTGCGGCCGCGGAGCCGAAGGTCGCAAATCTCAGCTGGCGTCAGAGTTCTGTCGACAGTGAGGGCAATCCCGTCGTGCAGGAACTCGGATCCGTTGACTGGTCGAGTGAGAAGACGGAGCTTGCCGTGTATTTTTACCGTGACTAAGGGCATGCTTGAACTGCTCGCGCGCTTTATCGGGGGTGCCGATCCCTGGGTGTTCGTGGGCAGAGAGCACTGGAGCGACGTGCTTGGCGAGAAGGTGGAAACCGTGATCGAACAGCTGCGGCGCGGCGGTGCGCTCGAGCTGGCACCGCTCGCGCTGCGCCTGGCGCATCGCTATTCCGCGAACGATCTCCGTTTCCTGCTCGGGGAGCGCGGGATTGAAACGTCCGGCTCCCGTGACAACCTGATCCGTCGTCTGCTCGCGCGGGATCCCGACGGCGCCCGCCTGCTGGCGGAGGACATCAACGTGCTGGTCCTGTCCGTGGAAGCAAAGAAGCACGTGCTCCGGTACGTCCGCGCCGAGAAGGCGCGCAGGGAGGAGGCGGAGCGCAGTAGCCATGCCGCGCTTCTGCAGGAGGATCCGATGCGCGCGGCGCTCACCGTCGCCGAGTTCCAGCGCGACAGCGTGTTCTCCCGCGGCGTGGGCGTCGCCTTTCACGATGACGATCAATCCGAGAACGTCGCCATTCTGCAGAACCTGTTCGAAGAAACGCCCGCACTGCTCAAGACATCCAGGGCTGCCGACTTGCGCCAGCTTCGTCCCGCGGCCGGCATGGCCTTTCTCTGGGGGCGGGAAGACGCCGCGCCATGGATCCCCGGGGATATCGAAATCACGGGCGCACTCGGCGCCGCCGTGATCTGCGATATGCTGATCGCGCACGCGCGTTTTCTGGCCGAGCGGGAACATCTGCGCCACGCGACCGCCGACAGTTTCGAGATCCAGACCCTGGATGACGGTGGCAGCTGTCCCGCCTGCCACGCACTGCGCGGCACACAGTACACACTTGACTCCCTCCCGGAGCTGCCACACGCGCGCTGCACATCCCCGCGCGGCTGCCGCTGCCGCGTCATTGTATCGCAGCCCGGTTTTTAGGCGGTGGAATGAGCTGACGCCGGATACCGGTCTTCCTTGTAGCTGACTCGCGATAGTGCTATTTTTTAAAACAGCACCGTACAGCGTGCAACCCGCTCCCGTAGCTCAGGTGGATAGAGCATCTGCCTTCTAAGTGGAACGAACAGTTAAACTCATCCGTCTGCCTGTATGGATTTACGGCTATTCTGAACAGTTTTGGGTGCGATCGGGGGATGATTTTTGAACAAATTCTGGGAGATTTGTTCCGGAGAATCTGAACAACACCGATTAACGTGTGCACTCTGAAGGGTGGCGCGTTCTTTTTCTGTCCGTGGGTGTCAAAGCGAAAATGTGTCGTCAACGCCAGACCATTGAGGAGTCAGATTTGAGCTGGTTCTGCAACGGTTGCGCATACTCGTGCGCGTGACCCAAGGGGTGTGAGTATTCCGCACGTTACGTGAAGGAAATTCACGATCAAGTGGAGCTTCTTGGTTGAAGCACTACTTGACCAATGTTGCTGTAGCCACGAATTAACTTTACATTTAAGGAGTCCCCCCCCTTATACTCATAATGGCCCGATTTTTGCAATACCAGAGCTGAACTTCGCACTTGTTTTCAGGCTCTGTGCTGTGATGATGAGGCAGACTCCGAGAGTCCGCTGAATACAGTTGTCGAATGTGTGGTGGAGGTGCCTATGGAGAGCGATGGGTGAATATCCTTCCTCAACATGCGTCCTGTTGTCGAACCGGCAACAAGGCTGATCGGAATGTGAATCGACGATTCAGAGACCAAGCAGACCGGACAACATCATACAATTGAACTTGGTCATGCGGGTATCATCGTAGGGCATGCTGCAGGGATGCATTGTCGGCGATGACACCGCCGTGACAGAGTTTGTTGACATGCTGACTGTCTCTGTGCATACCGAGAATACCTGTTGATTCAGAAAATTCCATTCACGAACTTCGCAATAGAGGTACCACAATGAAGATATCTTTACTCGCGCTGAGCATTCTTCTCACATCTATGCTGATAGGTAGTATATCCGCACAACCGATGGATGAGTCCAGAAGGACCATTGCGGGATATGATCGGAAGGATGCAAGCAATCCTGATAAATACCTTCGAACAGACGACCTCTGTAACACGCCAATTTCCATGGCAGGAAGTCCAACAGAGGTGCGCTCCTTAGCCGCTGGTACATGCGTCGAGATTTTCCCATCTTTTCCGCAAGACACTTCTAGTACATGTTTCGACGGAACATGTTCTGTCAACATGTTTGGCCCTGGGGGATTTTTCAAACAGATGGTATGGCATTGCCGTACCGGTGCTGTTATCGGAAAATCCCATAACTTCTGTTTCTGTGTTGGTACTGATGGGGACTATACCTTCTACGTAGATGTATGTCTCGATGAAAATGGTACTATCGAGTGTAGCAGCTGTTCGCCATAATCTGTGTGTTTGGGGGGAGGGAATGGAAATATATCACGTCGTACACAAGTAAGTTATACGATGAACATTATTCCCAGATACAAATGTGCAGTTCTCTGTGTTCGAATTGTCATCGCCTGTTTCTGTTTTGGAATGTGCAATTCATCACTGGCACAGCCATACATGATTTCCTATCCGGAACATGAGCCAATACCATACACAGGTATTTTTAAACTCGGTGAAAGGACATACCGTGTCGGCCTACAAAATATCATCGAAGTAAGCACGAATCTCGGTAAAACCTGGTCATCACTAACGCCTTCTGTCTCACGTTTCAATATTATCTATGCTGCTGCATCGGGCGACCATGCATTGGCACTGCTCGAACCCACGATGTGGGCTCCGCTGGACTGGGAAGATTCGACGCACACTTCCTTGCTCTTGTTTACGGATGATCAGATCCAACCGAGGTTGCTCGAGATGCCCTGGTTCGTGGAGACCCGGGGATTCTACCGTCGTTTGCATTGCGATGTTACCGACGATGCATTTTTCGTACTGCAGATATGGAATGATTCTGTTCTCGTCCGCAGTACAGACGAAGGGGTTTCCTGGGAGCGACTGTCATTACCAGACACCACTCGGCCACTCTATCTTCGTTTCTACGATAAGGACTACGGAATCCTTATAGGATATTGTGAGAGTGATTATCTTCTGAATCAGTTATCTGTCTATGTCACGCATGATGGTGCTGCAACATGGTCGCGTCTGGATGATGTAAAGGCACCGCTGCTGACTGTTGACGCGCAGTGGATCCCTCCTGTTTGCTGGCTGTCCCGTGATAGTGTCCTGCTTAGGGACAGTAAAAATGCGACACTCCTTTCAACAAACGGAGGAGTATCATGGACAGTACAATCGGAGAACATCGGTATCCCAACGATTCAGGACATGGTGATGCACCGGAACGGAAGAGGGTATCTTTCAACAGATGATGGTAGTATTTATCGTACAGACGACCTGGGGAGGAGTTGGATTCCAATACGTGGGAAGAACTACATCCAGTGGGGATCTCTGGATCATTTATGCAGTCGGACTCCTGATGAATTGTTGCTTGCCGACGATCGTGGCGGCGCATCGCGAACATCCGACGGTGGTATCAGCTGGGATGTGGAGAAATCGCAGGTCTGGTATTACCCTCAAACGTTGCAAGTGCTTTCGATGGATACGGTATTCGCGAGAGTGCGCCCGACGGATCGCCCTTCCCTCTATTTCTCGTATCTTGGAACGACCGATGGTGGAAGTAATTGGAAGGTATGCCTTGAAATCGACGGTGAAGGCCGGGACTGGAAAGATGTCCATTTCGCAACAGCGTATGTCTGGTATGCATTGCGAGAACCCACTGATACTGACAGTACTGTTGTACTGCGAACGACGGATGCCGGTGCCAGCTGGAAATCCGTCTATTCGAGTTCTTCCTGCCGTTTTGTACGTCTGCCAAAAGGAAAAATATCGCGAGGGGCAGAAGAGTTCTGGTTCGCGGCCAATAATGGACTGTTTGCGACATCAGATGGCGGCAAAAATTGGAGGTCCGTAAGAAATGGAAGCGACCTATTCATTCCAGAACACCTCGACATCTCCTTCCCTCCAACATGTTTTATGATGCGGCGGGGACAGTTTGCCCGATCGTCCGACAATGGAATGACCTGGGAGGTGATCCCGGAGGAACCTGCGAGATGGGGATGGAGATTCATGGTGATCAGTGACAGCCTGAACATATACATATTCTGCTATGATATCGACCTTGGATCGTACTTCATTCAAAGGAGTTCTGATGCCGGATTCACATGGGATACGCTTGATGTCGTCCAATCGAACATCGAGTTTTCCTTTATGCAAAATGACGGCAGAAGTATCGGTATCAGTGGCAACAGGCTGGTTTCGACAGAGAATGGATGGAACAGCTATCATATTGAACAGGAAATATTCGGTCCTGCACTATGGAATATCTATTCCTTGGATGCACTGAACAGCTGGGTGACAACATCAATGACGATCATGAAAACCACCAACGGCGGCATCAACTGGACGAACGTCACACCGTCCTTGCCGCAATCCCCGCGCATCCTCTCGACCTGGCCACAGCCGGTGTCGCAGGGCGGGATGATGAGCACCGAGGTCGAACTCACCCAGCCGGGCCCCGTGCGCGTAGAACTCTACGACCTCCTCGGCCGCGGGAGGGCGGTGGTGTTGGATGCCGAGGTCACTGCCACTCGGCGAACCGTGCAGTGGTCCACCGCCGGACTCGAACGCGGGGTGTATGTCCTGCGCTTGGTGACGGGAAGCGGCGTTGCAAACGCGAAGGTAATAGTGGAGTGAGACTCCAAGCTGCAATAGCGCCCCTGGTGCTTTTCCTGGCAACCATTCCCGCTGCCGCGCAGCCCCTGAGTGTTTCGATAGAATCCATCGATGCCTCACGGCTTCCACGCTTGAAGATGGAAACGGCGGTGCGGTGGAACGGTGCGCAGCTGCGGTCGACGCAGGGACTCACGCTCTCCGTGATTGAGAACGGGCAGTCCGTCCCTGCTGATATCTGGTGTCCCGACACGGCGACAGGAACAGCGGTGGCGCTGGTGCTGGATAATTCCGGATCGATGACGGGAGTGGATTTCGACAGCCTGAAAACTGGTGCCCTCTCCGTCGTGCGCATGCTCGGCATCGGAGACGAAGCGGCCATCTATCACTTCTCGAATGGCAGGGAGCGCGTGATTGATTTCACCGGGGATATCTCATCACTGGAAACAGCGATCGGTAATCTCGCGATTGGAGCCAATACGCCCATCTATCACACCATGAGCATTGCCCTGCAGGATCTCGCCGCACATCCCGCTGCGAGAAAATTCCTGCTCGTGTTTACCGACGGAGTGGACAATGGTTCAACGGAACGGCCGGCAGATGTGGCGGATGCGATCCTACTGCAGAACATCACACTGTTCATGATCGGGTACGGCAGCAACATGATGAGCCAGGGAGTCATGGAGGATGTGGCGCGGAGATCCGGCGGCTATTACCAGCGCGTCTACGCTCCGGCGCAGCTCGCAGCGCTGCTGCGCGAGATCGGCGAAGAAATACTCACACAGAACTGCGTGATCGCCTGGGAGACGAACTGCACCGACAGTCTGCGCGCCCTGCATGTCACTGCCCAGTATCGAGGTGAAGTGGCTGAGGCGGATACGTTGTTCACATCGCCCCGGCGTCCGGATCAGCTGCACCTGCGCGTGTCCGGTCCTGCGCGTCTGACTCCAGGCCAGCGGGGTATTGTATACGTGGATCTCGAGCCCCGCGTCCCGCGAGAGCTTCCGCTTTCATTTGAATTCCTCGTGGGTGCCGATCCGGAGCTGCTCGAACACACGGCGCTGACGCCGGTCACGCTGGGAACCATCACGCAGAACACTGCCGTCCAGCTCGTCGAGCTGCGGCCGGGCACATACCGCTTCCGTGCTGAATATGTCTACCCCGGATTTGAGACCGGCCACCTGGTCGGCATCTCCATGCGTGCCCTGGCGGCGGCAAGCAGTCGTGCGGTGCATATTCAGATCGACAGCGTCTCACTCATGAGCGGTTGTCCCAACACGGTGACGCGGGACGGCTTCGTGATGGAAATCTGTCAGTGCGAGGAGACCCTCATCGCACGCATCGATACGGTTGCAATCGCGCCCAGCGGAGAGGAATTGGACGTGAACGTGTGCTGGGAATTCTTCGGCGGACAGCCGTCGCAGCTACACGGCGAAGTGCGTTATGACAGCAGTGTACTCGTATTCAGTGACGTCGTTTCGAGCGATGCTGGGTGGGATTTCCGCGCCGAGCTGCCGAGGCAGGGGAGACTGCTGGTGGAGGGCGTGCCGGTGAATCCGGGCGGGACTCCATGCATGGTGCTGCGCTTCCGCACACCGATCACCAGGGATGTGCTTCGTGACCACGTGACCGTACCGAAACTCACTGCGTACGCCCGGTGCTGCGAGGATGCCGATTCGCTTTCATCGCGGGTGTACGTGGACGGCATCTGCAATCCTCTGCTTCGCAGGCGTGATAACGTGAATCTCTTTCCGCAGCCCGCAGCGCAACAGGTTCAACTCACAGGTCAGCTGCAGAACCTCCGTAGCGCAACACGAGGCAGACTCAGACTGTATGCCTCAGACGGTACGCTTGTCACGGAGAAGGCGGTCACGGTACGCGCTGACGGAAGCATCTCCGAGAGCCTGGATATTTCCGCTGTGCTGCCGGGGAGCTATACGGCTGTCATCTCCATTGGTGATCGCATCTTCGTAAAGCATCTGCTGCGTCTGTGAATCGCTCTGATCACGGATCCGGCAGTTGCGGTCGTGGACGTCCTGGTAGACGATGCAGTCGAGGGTGATGCCCATCGTTATTGCCGTTGTGTCGACGGAGATGTACATTATGTTCATGGATCGGAAACGTACCAGATTGTCACGCCTGTCAGACAGCCCTCCCGAGGATCGCGTACGCGGCACAGCGGAAGAGCGTATCAACCAGGTCTGGCTGCTCACGCTGGAACTCGCATCTCTGAACAAGGACTTCGATGCTGAACGAAGACTACAGAGACATGTTACGCATCTTGTCCGAAGAGAAGGTTGATTTCCTTCTCGTCGGCGCCTATGCTCTTGCAGCACACGGCTACCTGCGTGCAACGATGGATATTGACCTCTGGGTCATGCCTTCCCCGCAGAACGCAGAGGCGGTGCTTACTGCGCTCCAACGTTTTGGAGCACCGCTGCATGAAGTCACGCACCGTGATTTCGAAGAAGAAGGGACCGTCTTCCAGATCGGTATTGCCCCTCGGCGAATAGATATCCTCACCTCGGTTACCGGTCTTGAATTCAACGAAGTGTACGCTCGCTCGACTGTCGTGAATGTCGATGGGATTGACGTGCGCATTCCTCTCGTGGAGGACTTGATCACGAACAAGAAGTCCACAGGAAGGACAAGGGATCTGGCAGATGTCGAAGCCCTCGAAGCGATCAGGGATGCACAGAAAGATATCTGATCGCACAATCGGTATCGTACCGTGATGAATTCCGACTCCCTCTGTTTTGCCGCACACCCGAAAATCCCGTATTTTCCACTGAAGTCTGAACAGTTCAAACACGAGCGAGGTGTTCAGAATATTTTTCTGAACAATTCTTGCGGTTTCGCTAAGTCATTGATTTTATTACGCTCCCGTAGCTCAGGTGGATAGAGCATCTGCCTTCTAAGCAGAGGGTCGCAGGTTCGAGTCCTGCCGGGAGTGCAGCGCCGGCCGCAGGGTTGCGGCCGATCTTCCGTTTCCATCGCATCCACCGTATGTCTCCGCTTCTTTTTCTTCTTGTCGTCTGTTCCGGCGTCGTCACCGGCGTACTCGGCGCGCTGCTGGGTATCGGCGGCGGGGTGTTCCTCATTCCCGTGCTGGTGCTGGGCTTCGGCCTGCCCATGCATGAGGCCGTGGCCGCGAGCGTGGTGACCATCATCGCTACGTCGAGCGCGACCGCGTCGGTGTATGTGGACAGGGGAATCAGCAATATCCGCCTCGGGATGTCGCTTGAGGTGATGACCACCATCGGCGCGGTGCTGGGCGGACTCACGGCGAATTATCTCCCCGGTGACGTGCTCAAGCGTATCTTCGCGGTCTTCCTGCTCGTGATGGGCGCGCTGATGTGGAACAAGACGCGCCGCCGCGGCGATGCGCGCATCGAGGACGATCCGAATGCATCAATCCGCGGGGAATTTTACGACGAGGCGGAGCAGCGCACCGTGCGCTACGGTGTGCGGCGCCTCCCGGCCGCAATGCTGGCCTCGACCGTGGCCGGGAATCTCAGCGGACTCCTCGGCATCGGCGGGGGACTGGTCAAGGTGCCCATCATGAATCTCGTCTCCGGTGTGCCGATGAAGGCCGCCACCGCGACAAGCAATTTCATGATCGGCGTCACCGGCGTCGCCAGTGCCTTCATCTACTTTTCCTACGGTCACGTCAACCCGCTCTACACTTCCGCCGCCGTGCTCGGCGTGCTCGGAGGCTCACGCCTCGGCACGCTGATCGGCAGGAAGGTGAAAAGCCGGACGGTCATTGTGATTTTCATCGTCCTGATTCTGATCGTCGCCGTGCGGATGTTTGTGGCGTAGAGGACCGTGAGGAACGGTAGGTCGGAGGCCCGGAGGGCCGTGAGAAACGGTAGGTCGGAGGCCCGGAGGGCCGGAGAATCGCCGCAGGCGAAAACGGAGCAGCAATCAATAACCAACAATCAAAAACCAATCACCACCACCCGTGAACATATCGTCAGCCGAACGCTTACGGCGGGAATCATCGCCAGCGGCACCCTGATGCTCATCGGGTTCATCCTGTATGCGCTGCAGCCGCAGCATCACGGCGACGCGTATCCCGTGGCGGACTGGAACTGGGTGGCCTCGCAGCTGCAGCTGCCCGCGGCCGAACTGCTTGCTTCACCCTTCGCCTATCTGTATGCGGGGATTTTCGTCCTCATGCTCACCCCCATCGTGCGCATCATCATCACGGGCTGGACCTTCTCACGCGAGCGCGACTGGCGCTATGTGGGGATTTCCCTGATTGTGCTCATCGTGATCGGGATCAGTATCGCGTTCTCAGTCGCACACTGATTGCAAGATTACTGATTGCAGATTACTGCATCTCATTGAATATCGTGTGCATGCGCTTTGCGCTTTGCACTTTACACTTTGCACTTTGCGCTTTCCACTTCAGCGCGCTGCAAAATACACAGTATCGACGATGTATATCACGCGGCGAAGGTTATCGATACGCAAACACCATCGCGTACACGATCCAGATCACGGCCATGAAACCGGTGGCGAGGGCGGCCCAGGCGAACACGCGGATGGCGCGGATCACGACGGGGGGATAGGGCTCCACCAGGTAATCCTTGAGTTTTCCCGCGGCCTTCAGGCGTTCAAATTCCTCGGGCTTGTCGAGTTTGAGCTCATGCACCGGCATGCGTCCGGTGAAGACCACCAGGTCCATGGGGAATTTTTCGGGACGCAGATGGGTGTTGAAGAAATGCACCGTGAAAATGAATCCGGTAGCCAGCAGCGCCTCGTCGCTGTGGATGATCGTGGCGACGTTGATCATCCAGCCGGGGATGAAATTGGTGAAGAACTCGGGGAACCACAGCGTAAGTCCCGTCGAACCGATGACGAACACACCCCAGAACACCGCGAAGTAATCGAACTTCTCCCAGTATGTCCAGCGTCCGTACTGGGGACGCTCGCCACGCCCGATGAACCATTTCATCGACGCCGTGAAATCCTGGAAGTCCTTCTTCGTCGGCAGCATGGTGTTCGGACCGAACAGCAGCGCTTTCCAGCTGCCGTATTCCCGGCGCTTCGTAAAGACGAGGTCGTAGATATGCGCGAAGAAAATGCCGAACATGATCACGGCGGCCGCACGGTGGATGTACCCGGCAGACTCGAAGCCGCCGAATACCTTTGAAAGAAAAACCGCCCAGCCGGTGTAGGAGAATTTCAGCGTCATGCCCGTCAGTGCGAGACTGATGAAGCTGACGATCATCAGGATATGCAGCAGGCGCTCCAGACGTGTGAAACGCTGAAAATGCTTTTCGATGATGACTCGCTGCGTCTCGGCCATGCTATTTGTCCTCCTCTCGGTCGTCGTTCTCTTCGATGTCACCACCTGGTGACATATCGTCGTCCATGTCACCACCTGGTGACATATTTTTGTCACCACCCGGTGACATGTCGTTTTCGGACTCGTTTCGGGCAGATTTCGATAGATCTTCATCGTCGCCGCCGGTCGCGGTGTCATCCGCTCCCGCCACGTCCTTTCTCGTCACCGGGGGACCGGGCGCATCGTACTCGCTCCAGGCGATGTCGACAACGGATTCCTCGGCCTCGCGCTCCATCTTTTTGAGCTCCTTGCGCCACTGCAGGGCACGGGGAAGCCAGAGAATGGTGTGCGTCCCGCCGAGCAGGAAGGTAAAGATCAGCAGGCTGGTCATCCCCCAGAAGGCCCAGAACAGGATCGGATACTTGTCGGGATCGTGATGCGTCGCGTGCGAAAGATAACCCGCGAACTGCCGGTTTGCTGACGGATGGCATTTCTGGCAGGTCTGCACCACGTTCTGATGACTGAGATGCGATTTGGGATTCGACGGCGGAAGGATGTCATGCGCCCCGTGGCAGTCGTAGCATTTCGCCGTCTTCGTGTATCCGAGCTGCGAGACCTTGCCATGGTATGTGTCGAAATAACTGTCCGCGATATCCTCATGGCAGCGGCCACACTGGTCCATGATTTCCAGCTTGAAGCCGGTTTCATCGGAACGGCGAATGGTATGGGCGTTGTGGCAGTCGTTGCAGGTCGGCAGCTCCTTGTCGGTATCATTGACGAGGCGGGAGTGGATGCTCTGCGCGAACTGCTCCTCGATGCCGTGATGACAGCTGCCGCAGGTTTTCGACACATTATTCTCGTGCACGCTGGAGCGCGGGTCGGCACTGGGCTGCGCGTCGTGCGCTGTGTGGCAGTCGGTGCACTGCGCGGTCACCACGAGTCCGCTCTGCAGCAGGCCTTTGCCGTGAATGCTCTCGACATAATGGTCGACGACCGCATCCTCGTTCTTCACACGTTTCGCAACTTTTTCACCGGAGCGGTGACATTCACCGCACAGCATGGGCACGCGTGTCGGGAATGTGCGTGAGTTGGGATTGGTCTGCCCGAGGATGCGATGCGTGCCGTGGCAGTCGAGACAGTCCGGAGCGTCCGGATCGCTTTTCGCATGCATCGTCCCGTGAATGCTCTGGGTGTAGCGGTCCGATTCATCGGGATGACAGGCGGAACAGTCCACCGTTTTGTCAATCGTGTCGCAGGGCCGGCGGTGAGAGACGTTCACTCCCGAGTGGCACTGGCTGCAGGCCACGGTGGCGTGTCGCGAATGCCCCAGGTCCTGGTAGTTGACGAACATCGACGCGCCCTCTTCGTTGCGGAGGTCCGGCCGCTGATGGCACTCGAGACATTGCGCGTCAGCGGTGCCCTGGTCATAAAATACACGGCGGATCTTGTGCGGCTGGTGACAGTCGACACAGGCCGGCAGCAGATGCGGCTGTTTTTCCCACAGCTCCCCCTTGATGACTTTGACGTGGACTTCCTCGATTTGCTGGTGACATGCCGCGCAGGTCTCGGCAATGTTGCGCCGGGCAATGGAGGATTCCGGGTCGGTGTGGGGAAGGATCTCATGCGCGGTGTGGCAGGAGATGCATGTCGCTGATACCGTCAGTCCCTTGCGCAGCAGCCCCTCCCCGTGAATACTCAGGGAGTAATTCTCGAGGATGTGATTCTTGCTGATACGGCGCTGGCGCTGGACCGGGGCACCTTCCTGGTGGCAGGAGCCGCAGAGGAAGGGGATGTTGTACGCGCGCACCGGCGATTTCGGATGATCGGCGGGCAGAACGTCATGCGTCCCGTGGCAGGTCGTGCATGTCGGTGCGAGCCTGTCGCCGCGCTTGATCGCCTTGCCGTGCAGCGAGATCGCGTGCTTCTCCTGGATCTCGGCATGGCAGGTGCCGCAATCGACCGGATCGAGTTCGTCGTCATGCGGCAGATCTTCCGGATCGACGTCGAGATGACAGATGATGCAGTCGAATTCGCCGTGCACGGAGGATTTTATCGTGCGCTCGCTGACGAACATCGAGCGGCTGCGGCCGTCGATGCTGCCGGTCAGCTCACGGTCCTCATGGCACATGTAACAGTTGGCATTATCCTGTGCATGCAGTGCCGGGGAAAACAAGGCAGGGGTCGCTGCACACAGCAGGGCGGCCAGGAGCACTGCGCTCCTGAACCGCTGGCTGTGGATTGGGATATGCTGCATAAGCGGACTGTCGGCACAGCCGCAGCCGCGGGGAAGGAGAGGGCGATCAGCTCTGATCAGTCGGAATGTCGATCATGTCACCCTCTGATTCACCGGCTGCCTTCGTGCCTTCCTCCTTTCGTTGTGCGCGGATGCGCTCGAGCTCGAGCGGATGTTCTTCTTCCATTTCCTCTTCCGTCAGTGTTCCCTTGATCCATGCGAGGTTCATCGGGTACACATCGGGGTTGAAGATCACAAAGTAGATATGCCAGACGATGATGGCAAGCATCGCCAGCCACGCCTCGTAGTAGTGAACGACGCGGGAGATGTCATAGCCGAGCTTGGTGAAGATGCCCATGAAATATTCGTCGAACCACATGACGATGCCGGTCGCGCCCATCACGACATTGCCCCAGACCAGCGCCCAGTATTCGGCTTTCTCCATGTAGCTGAAGCGCTCAAAACGCGGTTTTTCTTCAGAGAAACCGAGGTTGTACTTCAGGGAAGTGATCGCATCGGTCACGTCTTTCCACTTGGGCAGGAGATCGAGGAAGAGCTGCCGGCCGCGTTTCGTGCCGGCAAGATACCCGATGTGGTAGACGCTGACAGCGATGATCGCCACGCCTGCGATGCGGTGCATCAGTGAACGGGTCTCGAAGGCATACGGAACGAGATCGCGGATCCAGACCACCCAGAATGCCTCGGGGAAGCGCAGCATGAAGCCGGTAATGACCAGCACGGTGAAGCTGATGAGCAATGTCGCGTGCTGGATGCGTTCGTTGAGCGTCATGCGCACGTGCAGGGTGGAGCCGGCGCTGTGATGCGGGTAGTGACCACGGCGCACCTTCAGCTTGGTCACCGCCTTCTTGCGGAAATCAAGCGCGTTGTGTGCCACCATCCCGCCGATGATCACGACGATCAGGATGATGTAGATGTTCGACAGCCAGAAGAGAATGGGAGACTCTTCCCTGTCGTCCTCTACCACGTGGATGCGTCCGGTGGCGAAGCGCGTGTTTGCGTTGGGATGACAGCTGCCGCAGGTTTCCACCAGATTGTCTTTGTGAATCATGGATTCCGGATCGGAGGACGGCAAGATGTCGTGCACGCCGTGGCAGCTGGCGCAGTTCGCCGCTTCCGTCGATCCACCTTTGAGGGCGAGGCCGTGGTAACTGTCTTCGTAGCTGCGCGTCTGATTCGCGCTGAAACCGTATTTCTCCGACATCCGCAGTGAACTGTGGCAGGGGGAGCAGACCTCCCGCGAAAGGTTTTCCGCCGCAACCGGGGAATTCGGATCGTCGACGGAGAGGATATTGTGTTCGCCGTGGCAGTCGATGCAGGATGGCGAATCCAGATTTCCTCGCGCAATGGCCTTTCCATGGATGCTGTTTTTGTACTCCTCCATGATGCCGGTGTGGCACTGACCGCAGTCATCGGCGACGTGGAGCTTGTGCACGCGGGATTCGGGATCGAAGGACTTCCGCATGTCATGACTGCCGTGACAGTCCACGCAGCTTGCCGCGTCGGGATTCCCGCCGTGCAGGGCCTGACCATGTACGCTCTTTTCGTACGCCCGGATAAAGCTCACCTGCGGTCCCATGCGCTCGCGCACCTCGGGATTGTCCTGGTGACATTCGAGGCAGAGTTCCTCCTGCAGACGCTTGATTTCCAGCGTGCTGAGCTTGCCCTTGTGTCCGGTGACGTCACGCGTATGGCAGTCGATGCAGGTCGGCGCACCCTTGACACCGTTCTTCAGCGCCCGGCCGTGTTCGGATGATGCAAAGTGGCTCGTGACGTCCGTGTGGCACTTCCCGCAGGATTCCGTCATGTTGGTATGATGGAACGGATTGGACGGATCGTCCATCGGGAGCACGTTGTGCGTGCCGTGACACTGCTTGCAGGAGCTTTCCAGATTCCCCCTGCTGCGCGCCAGCGACAGCTGCACGGCATGGAACTCATGCTCCATCGGCGCGTCGGGATGGCAGCTGGTGCACTCCACGGGCTGAATGTTTTCCTTGTGCGGGATGTCGTAGGGATCGAAACCCGTATGGCAGGAAACGCATTCCAGGCCGTCATGGGGTGATTTTGCCAGTGTCGCGGGATTCGCATACAGCGAGACCGTTCGCCCGTTCCGCTCCATCGAAAATTCCGGGTCGTTGTGGCATGCCTGGCACTCGTCTGACGACTGTGCGTGCAGCGGACCGGCGAAGAGCATGACAAAAAGAAGAAGGGATATGGAGGCGAAAATCCTGTTTAATGGCTGTGTGCGGGTGGGAGGTGCGTTGTTCATACACGGGCCTGAGAAGATGTGCGATGTCGATTTCTGTTGTCTGTATGGCAATAGTTGGCAGAGTCAATTATTGCCACTGCAAATTGTGAAAATCCTGTCAATAAATCCAGTAAGGTCAATACTTTTTTCTCTTCGGACCTCATTCTCCGAGATGGCAGTCGGAGCAGGGGACTTCGCGCCACACCTCGTCGATATCGGCCGGGTGTCGGAAGGGCATGCCATCGAGGCTGCTGACGGTCTCGCCCTGCGGTCCCTGCACGATAATCGTATGGCAGATGTTGCAGTCGTTGCTCAGCACTTCGCCGTCGTCGGTCACGTGCTGCCCGTCGTGACAGCGGAAGCAGCCCTCGTCATACATGTGCCCGATGTTGTTGGGGTACTCTTTCCAGGTGACAAGCATGGAAGGGAAGAAGTTGCGTTCATAGATACGCTGGATCTCCACGATGCTGCTATCGATGGCGGTGCGCTGGGTTTCGAGCAGCTCGGGTGCGTGCGTGCGGTAATTGTTTCGCACGAGATCGGGAATGGTGCGCAAGGCTTGCCGCTGGGAATCGTACTCCCGCGTGAGTGCATGCGAGGCGATCGCGCGGATGTTCGGCAGGTCGGGCGCGATACGCCCCACCGCCATCGCGTCGTTGACGGTACGGAAGGGCGGGTAATAGATATGCGAGGGACGGTTGTGGCAGTCGATGCAGTCCATCTTCCGCATCTCGAAGGCCGCGATCTCCTCGTCACTGAATGCGATATCACGCGCCCGGAAGATTTTTGTCTTCCCGTCGAGCCCCGTCGACTCGATATACGGAATGTCAAGCCGGCGGTCGTCGGTGGCAACGTACCGCACGTCGTTGGCGGTGTTCATGTGCCAGTGAATGCCCTCGGTCGGACCCAACTCGCTCTGTCCTCCGCCGATTTTGACATCCATGACGATTTTCCATGGCTGCGCATCGGCGGTGTCGAGCGGAAAGTACACCTTCTCGAGTTTCTTGTCGCTGCTGAACTTGCTCGGCCAGTGACACTCCTCGCAGGTCTCACGCGCCGGACGCAGGTTGGCGATCGGCGTCTTGATCGGCTTGTGATACTTGTTGAAGACCACCGAATACACCTGGTATGCACCCGAGATCTTGGCCTTGACGAACCAGTCGGCCCCTTCGCCGATGTGACACTCCGCGCAGGGAACGCGGGCATGCGGGGAATGCTGATACGCCATGTACTCAGGGTACATGACTTCATGACACACCTCGCCGCAGAATTCCACCGATTCGGAATAATTGTAAGCCTGATAGGTACCCGCGGCGGAAACCACGATCAGCAGCATCGTCCCCACCGTGAAAACCATCACCGCCATGCGGTTGCGCGGGTCGTTGAGATCCAGCACCATGAAGCGCCGTTTCTCACCCTTGTTTTTCTTGATACGCCGACGTTCCCAGTACATGCCGACAGGGATCAGCAGCAGACCGAGAATCAGCACAGCCGGAATGATCATGTACGTGAAGATGCCGAGGTACGGAGAGTCGGTGTACCCGAGCATGTCCATCGCAAAAAACACGAGCACAGTCCCGAAGGAGACGAGGGCTATTCCCGCACCGACCAGACTGAGAGGATTGTATACACTTGATGGGAGTCGTGGCATGAGGTTAGCCGATTGTTTTTGCGAGCTTTACTATGTTAAATCTACGTTTTTTAGGATATCCGCGTCAAGAAGTCCGCGAAAAATGCCACCGAATCTTGCGTCACAGGACACACTTTTGTAGAATGTCGGCATAATGAGCGGTTCTCTCAAGCGCATTATTTCCGGTGGACAGACCGGTGTGGACCGCGCCGCACTGGACGTCGCACTGCAGTCTGGCGTCCCCTGCGGAGGCTGGTGCCCGAAGGGGCGGCGTGCCGAGGACGGTCGCATCGACGATCGATACCTGCTGGAGGAAACGCCTTCAGAGGAATATGAGCAGCGCACGATGTGGAATGTCCGCGACGCCGACGCCACACTGATCCTGGCGCTGCGCTCCCCGCTGAGCGGCGGCACACAATACACCACGCAGGTGGCCGGCAGCCTCGGCAAGCCCTGCCACGTGGTCGTGCTCGACGATCGCGCATCGCTGACGATCGTTGCAGACTGGCTCCGGCGGCACGCTGTCGGTACGCTCAACGTCGCCGGACCGCGTGAAAGCGGCGCGCCGGGAGTTTATCGCAAAGCGCATGCGTTCCTCACGAACCTCCTGCGCCTGCAGCGCGAGTACGGATGGTGAGGATCCTGAATTTTTCATCAACAGGAGACATCAGACATGATACGAAGAGGCATCGCGGCATTCCTGTGTACACTCCTGTTCGCCGCATGTGGCGGCGGGGATGATACTGCATCGGACGATATGAACAGTTCAGACCGGGCGCAGCAGGCGGAGCAGACCGCACGTGACGCTGCGCAGAAACTGACAGCGACGCTGCTCGGCGAAGTGCAGCGCGCGATGAAGGAAGGCGGTCCCGCGCATGCTGTCCGCGTGTGTGCCGGCAAGGCGCTCGACCTCACCGACGAGGTGGCCGCCGAGTATGGCGTCGGCATGCGTCGGGTGACGGAAAAACCCCGGAACCCTCTCGACAGTCCCGATGCATACGAACGGCGCGTGCTCGCCCGTTTTGAGGCGATGGCGCGTGACGGTTCCCTGGATGTTGAGACGGTTCACAGCGAAGTGGTTGAGCAGGAGGGTGAAATGACGCTGCGCTTTCTCAAGCCGCTGACGATCAAGAAGCCCTGCCTGGCCTGCCACGGCTCGACGGATCAGATCAGTACGGAGGTCGCCGAAGTACTTGACGAACGGTATCCCGCTGACCGCGCGACGGGATATGCCACCGGCGATCTGCGTGGCGCGATCAGCGTCACTGTCCCGCTGGAGCGGTAAATCCCCGGGTCCGTTTCAAAAGCTGAAGGTGAAGCCCAGCATTGACTGGAACTGGAAACTGCCGAACTCTCCGAATCCCCAGAGTCCCCGGAAGTTCATGTCGATGCTGCCGTGATCGTAGATCAGCAGTTTGAAATTGATATTTGCCAGCGCGGTGGGAATCAGCTGCGCCTCATAGAGATGTCCCTCGATGGGAAGATCCTTGTCGATGCGCGGCTGCTGGTACTGCAGGCCGGGTCCGCCCATGAGCGTGAAGCGCGCAAAGGGACCGACGGCAAGCAGCAGGTTCCCGCCCATTCCCCAGAGCCGCTCCACGGCATCGACGGGATTCTCCGCCCATGTTTCCCCCAGGTAATTGACCTCCTGATCGTCAGCAAGCCAGCGCTGTGCCATGCGGTAATAGCTGATTTCCGCGCCGACCCAGACCGGTGTCAGCAGCGTGTCGAGTTCCACCATGCCCTGCAGTGCGACGGCCACGCCGCCCAGTGAGGTCAGATTACTGTTTTCAAAGTGATCCTGAATAATGTCTGCGGGAGTCGACATGCCGTTGAAACCGGCAAGCAGCTGCGCGTTGATGGGGATGCTCTCCTTTTTCGTGCGCTTGAGACGGAAACTGCTCTGCGCGGTCGCTTCTTGCGCGCAGAAGCCCGCGACAAGCAGGAAAACAATGAGAAGCGAACGGTGTGTGCGGATGGTCATGAGAGAATACATCGTCATGGTGATCGACTCAGCAATCTTCAATTTGAGGGATGCGCGCGCAATTTCCAAGTGACCGGCAGTTCAAAACGGCATCCCTGACGACAGAGGCGCTACTGTGCCCAGGCCGGGATGCTGTTGACGGTGATGGAAAACACCGTCATCCCGAGCAGGTACATCATCGTGGTCACCAGCAGCACGCCGAGCAGGTTCAGGGTGATGCCGGTTTTTGCCATGGTGCGGATGCTGATCCACGAGGAGGAAAATACGATGGCGTTTGGCGGCGTGGCGACGGGCAGCATGAAGGCAAAGGAGGCGTTGAGCGCGGCGGGGAGCATCAGCAGCAGGGGATGCTGTCCGATCGATACGGCGGTCGCCGCCATGACGGGGATGAGAATGCTCGCCGTCGCGGTGTTCGACGTCAGTTCAGTCAGGAACGTGAGCAGTGTGCAGGTGATAAGTATCATCACCAGAAGGGGGACGGTATCAAACTGCGCGAGGACGGATCCCACGAACTGCGTGACGCCGTTCTGCTGCATGGCGTCGGCGAGCGCGAACCCTCCCCCGAACAGGAGCAGGATGCCCCAGGGCATGCCACGCTGGATTTCCTGCCAGGAAAACAGCATCCCGCCGCGCTCCCCGGGCAGGAGAAACAGCAGGACCGCCGCACCGATCGCCACGCTGGTATCGGTCACGGCCGGGAACAGGTCGGTCAGTCCCGGAATGCGCAGCACCCCGAGATCCAGAGGGGCGCGGAATATCCAGCCTGCAGCGGTGAGCAGGAAGACAAAAAGCACAAAACGCTCTATTCGCCGCATCGGACCGAGCGCGTTGAGCTGCTCGCGGATGGCTGCCCGTCCGCCGCCGGACGAATGTGTTCGCTCGAGCCGCGTGGTGGGAAAAACCCGCACGAGCAGCAGCCAGCACAGCGGCAGGAACAATGTGGCCACGGGCACTCCAAAGAGCATCCACTGCACGAAGCCGATGGGCGGTGCATCGGGGTAGATCTGTGTCAGCACACCGGCGAGTACGATGTTCGGTGGTGTGCCGATCAGCGTGGCGATACCGCCGATGCTGGCGGCATAGGCGATGCCGAGCAGGAGCGCGACGGGAAAGCGTATTCCTCCCGGCGGCGTGTCACCCGCGCGCAGCTGATCGATCACGGCCAGCGCGATGGGCAGCATGAGCATGACTGTCGCCGTGTTGGAAATCCACATGGAGAGGAAGGCGGTGGCCAGCATGAAGCCCAGCACGAGCTGAGCCGGTCCGGCGCCGACGAGCAGGATGACGCGCAGCGCGATGCGCCGATGCAGTCCGCTTCGCTCCACCGCCATGGCGATGACGAATCCTCCGAGAAAGAGGAACACGAGCTGATGGGCATACGGGGAGGCGGCCTCCTGCACGGATGCGGAGCCGAACAGCGGGAGAACGAGAAGGGGAAGCAGTGACGTGACGGGAATGGGCAGGGCCTCGGTCATCCACCAGACGGCCATGAGCGCGGCGAGCGCGAGTACGATCATGCCGCTGCGCTCCAATCCCGATGGCGCGGGCAGCAGGAGGATGGTGATGAACAGCGCCGCACCGAGAATCAGTCCGACAGCGCGGAGAGATGCCGGGGACTGCACGCTGCGGGCCTGTGCCATGAGATCAGCTCAGGACATGAGTCTGGAGAAACGTTCGGATGATGGCGTTGAATCGCACCGGGCGTTCGAGACAGCTCAGGTGGCCGCAGTTGGGTACGATGTTCAGTTCGCCATCGTCAAGCAGCTCGACCATTGATTCCGCTTCCGATGGAAGAATGAGTGTATCCTCCTCGCCCGCGATGACGCAGGTCGGCAGATGTGTCGCGCGCAGGTCGCCCGCGGAGTCCGGGCGCGCGGCCATCGCCTCGAGCATGCCCGCGACTCCCTCCGGAGTAGCCTGCTTCATGATGTCTTCGACGAGGCGCACCACGTCGGGAGAAGTCCCGACGGTGGTCTCGCCGAGCAGTTTGCCGAGCATCTCGTCCAGGAAATCCGGCATGCCCCCTTCCCGGACATCCGCTGCCTGGCGCGCACGGTTGTCCCGTGCGGCGGGCGTATCCGCTCCGGCGCGGGTATTGGCAAGGATCAGTCCGGCGAGACGGTCGGGGTGCCTGCGCAGCATGGACATCGCGATGTAGCCGCCCATCGAGCAGCCGCAGATCACGGCACGGTCGATTCCGCGCTCGTCGAGCAGTGCCGCGGCCATGTCCGCCGCATCGTCAATCGAAAATCCATCAGGGAAGGGGCCTCCGCGGCCGAATCCCGGGAGGTCAAACGTGAGAATGCGGAAAAAGGAGCTGAGATCCCGCCGTTGCGCACGCCACATGGTGGAGTTCAGCGGAAAGGCATGCAGGAACAGGACGGGAAGTCCGCTGCCGTCATCGGTGTAAAATGCTGGTATCATGCGATGTTTCCGGAAAACGCGACGCATGGGATGCGCCGCGCCTCAGGAATTATTTCTTGGCAAATGGGACATTCTTGATATGCTGGAACGACACCGTGAATTCCACGTAGCGGTCCTCGCCGTCACCCTGTACCAGTTTCCCGTTGCTGCCGCGCTGCACGAGGAGACGGAAATAGTAGTGGTCCGTTCCGCGTTTCAGGCGGCCGTAGATGATGCGTCCCTGGTCAACCGGTGCGTTCGTAATCGTGACTTCCTGGCCGGTGTATGTGGAGGAGATCGGCGGCGTCGTTGTTGTGTGCTCGTCGAGGTCATCCGCATTGTAATAGACGGTGGAAAACTGGGTGATCTGGCCGGTGAAATTGGATGCCGTGTGCGGACTGCGAATTTCGAGAAAATTCGAGGTGTTGTTCGGGGCGAAGAGGTACAGATCGCCGCGATCGACAAAGACCTGGCTGGCCTGCGGAATGACCTCGCAGATTCCGCTCGCATTGAACATGTCGAGACCGCTGTCGAACTGCGAAGAGGTCGTCGCGTACACGCGAATGGTCTGTTCGTCCTGGTTGACCTCGCGCCGGATGGCCGGTGCCCACTCGATACTGGCCGACGCCGCGCTCTGCTTGCCCTGCGTGGTGACCGCCCAGACCTGAACCTCGTAACGCGTGCCGTTGTCGAGTCCTGTCACGGTGTAGCCGTCGCCGCGCGGTGCATTCTCAAAAATCTCCTCGTTCGTATCACTGTTCACCACGAGGATCTTGTAACCCCCGAAATTATCCTGCGCCTCGCTTGCGGAGGGCTCCCAGTGCAGAACCAGAGCCTGGTCGGCGGAGGCTGCGCGCAGGCTGGTCGGCGCGAGGACGTCGGGATCCACGGGTTCATTGGTGGATTCTTCGTCACATGCGGTGAATCCCATCGCAAATACGGTGATCAGCAGTATCCACAGGGGTGTGCGTTTCATGGTCATGCGCTCCTCTTGTAACGGTGATGCCGGTCGAATCCATCCCGGGAGACGACCGTGAAAAAATCGTGATCAATGCAAAAGATAGAGAATTTTCGATCAAAGCGACAGAGAAGGGGAAAAAGGAAAAGCCGCCCGCGGGCGGCTGGCGGCTTTTCATCACGGTCTGCGAATCGCAGATGTTATTTTGCGAAGGGGTTGTTCGGGGCGTTCTGGAAGCTCGCGACCATCTCGATGAAGCGGTCGGCGCCGCCGCCCTGCACAAGCATGCCGTTGCTGCCTTTCTTGATGAGCAGGCGGAAGTAGAAATGATCATTTCCGCGCACCAGGCGTCCCCAGTAAACGTGTCCGGTCTCCACGGTGCCGCTCGGGATCTCGAGTTCATCCAGCGTGTAACTGTCATCCGCGGGCGCCTCGAGAGCGAGCTGGTCGTCGAGGTTGTCGACATCAACCGGCGTCTGATTCGAGAACTGCGTGATCAGTCCCTGGTTGTCCGCTTCGGCCGGGCTCTTGATGAAAATCGGTGCGGTATTGGTCTGAGCGAACACATACATGTCACCGCGATCTTGGAACTCCTGTCCCGCCTGCGGAATCACTTCCGCATCACCATCGACGTTGAACAGATCGACGGCGCTGTTGAACTGTGTCGACGTCGTGGCGTAGACCTTGATCGGCAGTCCATTGTTGTCGGTGGTCTGACGTGCGGCCGGCGACCATTCGATCGTCGCGAAATCCGTGCTGACATTGCCGAGATCCGTGACGGAGCGCACGGTGAACTGGTAGCGCACACCGTTGGTCAGTCCGTCGATGCGGATATCGTTGATACCCATCGCCGCGGTGCGCGGAGCCAGCGTTTCGTTGTTGGCCTTGTTGAGAATGGTGATTTCGTAGCTGCCGAAATTGTCTTCGTTCTCATCGACCGATGCGTCCCAGCTCAGGAACACGGCATTGTTGCCGGACGCGGCCTGCAGGTTCGTCGGGGCGGCGACTTCCGGATCAGTCGTGATCGGATTGTCGTCGTCCTCGTCACAGGCCGTAAACGGCACAGCGAGAAGCAGGGCGACAGCGAGTGTCTTGAACATGTTTGACTTCAACATATTGGTCCTCTTTGGTTTGGTATGTGGTGATGGATGATTGAAATCGGGATTTTCAGGCTCTGTTGTGTAAACAGCGAAGGAAATCGACTGGTTCCACTGTCGATTGATTCCCACGGAAGCGGTTTTCCGTGGACGGGGCGCGTTGCCGTACACGGACGAAAGCCGTACCTTGGACATATCCCCTCGCACTACTGGTAAAGCACAATGATAGTGATACGAATGATGCGCGTTTCTGTTTCAATTCCGCGGCATGTTTTTCTTCTACTCCTGGTCTGCGCTGCTGTTCCCAGTGCCTTCGCACAGCTGCGAACGGCGGTATTTGATTTGGCTTCGCAGGCAGAGTTCGATCCCGCCGCCGCAGCCCCGGAAGATCTCGTGGTGGGTTTCCCGAATCCCAATGAAATCCGTGAGATCACCGACGATTTCGATGTCGACGGGAATGTGATCGTCGTCGGGAATGGACGCCTGCGCGTGCGGGAAGCACGGCTGCGCGTTCGCGGCGATGTGCACGTCTTTCAGAATGGCGGAGTGGAGATCCAGAGCGGCACGCTGGCGTTTGAGCAGGACTACCTCTACCAGCGAGGGGTGCGCCTCCTCAATAAAGCGACGCTCTGGCTCAACGACGCGGGGGTGCAATGCGGGGGATTCAATATTTCCTGTGCGGTGACCGATACGGCGGTGCTGCGCATCGACGGCAGCAGCTTCAGCGGCGGCATCATGACCACCACGCTCGCACGCCACGGCAGCGTGGAAGCACAGAGCAGCACCCAGCTCGGAGAAATGCTCTTTTTCGATTCGACGCGCGGCAGTTTTCGCGACTGTATCGGGCTCCTGAGCTGGCTGACACTTCCGGAAAACTCCGCATCCGACCTCACGCTCCCGGGTGAGCAGGTGACCGGCAGCTATGTGTTTCCCGACAGCGCCGCCTCCGCCGCCGGCTTCGATTACCGCGTCAGCTGGGAGGGCTGCACGAATCTGTTCTGGGGATTGATGCTCGAGCCGTCCTGCGCCGCCCTGGTCCGGAATTCAAGGCTGCTCGCCGTCGGAGGGATGTTCCGTGGAACCGTACCGCAGCAGGTTGTCGGACTCGTCAATAACGCGGTGCCGCAGCAGTACGACTATCCGGCCACGGATCGCAATGTCAAGTTCGAGAACTGCGAGGTCCGCATCTGGAATCTGTACAGCTTCGACGACTGCGAACTGACGGTCGCCAACAGTATTTTCGGGGAGATCCTGGCCATGGGCAGCAGTGACGCATTCGTGCAGAACAGCATCTGTGACGGCAGCGGCGGGTATGTCGGCTGCCAGGATGACGCCACGCTCCTGTTCGTCAATTCGCAGATCACCGCGCCGGTGATCGCACGCGGCAGGGGACAGCTTTCGCTGCTGCTTTCAACGCTGCAGACGCATATCCCGCACGCCGCCGACAACGGTGTCATCGCGCTGTTCAACTCCTCCTTCCCCGGATTGCCGACCGTTGAAGCCGGATCGGTCGGTGTAGTCATGGGTGTCGACGAACCGAAACAGGCGCCGGTGGAGCGCGATGTCCCGGTTGTCGGCACGATGCGTTTTCTCGCAGGCGACGAAGTCGAAGTGCACTTCGCGTCACACTGGTTCGAGGCTGTTCGCGTCGACGATCAGAGCCAGGTGCTGTTCCGTTCCCAGCCGTCCATCGTGCAGCGCGTGCGCGACACCCTGGGAATCTGGGATACGCGTGGTCACGTGCCCGGCGACCACTATCTGTGGCTGTACATGCGCCTGAATCCCGATGACACGATCAGCATCCCTGCTCCCGTGCGGCTGACTGCTCCCACGCCGGTCTCCGCAGGCGTTCCGGCACGCGATTTCCGCATTGCGGCGGTGTATCCGCAGCCGCTGCGTACGGGCGGCGTGCTTCGCGTGCATACTGAAGGCATCGGCGGAAGAGGAGCGACGCTGCAGCTGATCGATATGCTCGGCCGGGTGATGCTGACGCGCCGCATCGATGCGGCGGGTCTGCTGCGCCTGTCCGCCGCCGGACTCCCGGTGGGCACCTATACACTCCGGCTGCACAGCGGCGGCATGCAGCGCACGCGCACGATTCACGTCATTCCCTGATCACGAGCACACGAGGATACCATGGAACTTCTCAGCGTCCGGATCGAGAAGCCCGAGGACATGAATTTCATTCTCGGGCATTCGCATTTCATCAAGACCGTCGAGGATCTCTACGAGGCCATCGTGCAGGTCAATCCCTCGATGCATTTCGGCATCGGTTTCTGCGAGGCCTCACAGAAAGCGCTCGTCCGCTGGGCGGGCAATGACCGGAAGCTCATCGATCTCGCGGTGAAGAACGCATCCAACATCGCCGCTGGCCACTCATTCATCATCATGATGGAGCAGGGATTTCCGCTCAGCATTCTCAATACAATCAAGCAGGTGCCCGAAGTGACGCGCATCTTCTGCGCCACGGCGAATCCGACCGAAGTGATTCTCGCGGAAACGGATCAGGGCCGCGCGGTGCTGGGAGTCGTCGACGGTGTGAAACCGCAGGGCATCGAAACCGAAGAGGACATCGCGCAGCGCAGGCAGTTCCTCCGCTCGATCGGGTACAAGCTCTGATCGGCCATATCCCGGTGGTGACCGGCGGCATCCCCGTCGCTGCCCGGCTGCTGCCGGGCTGCATCCCGGCCACACCCCGGCAGCATCCGTGCCGCAGTTGCTCCTGCCGGGGGAAAGTACTAGCTTGCGCGCTGGCTTGATGGCACATGAAATTTCCGGCACAATCCATACTGGTCATCCGCATGAGCGGCATCGGCGATGTTCTCTGGACGACACCGCTGCTCGCGAATCTGCGCCGGGCCTATCCCGATGCGTATATCGCATATGTGGTGCGCAGCTCCAGCGCCCTCGTTCTCGAAAACAATCCCGACATCGACGAATTACTCCTTTTCGAGCGGGAGGAACTGTGGTGGCAGCTGGGCTTCCTGCGCCGCCTGCGCCTGCGGCACTTCGATCTTTCCATTGACCTGATCTGCTCACCCGCAACAGCGATTCAGTCCGTGGTGAGCGGCGCGCACACGCGCATCGGATTCGATTTCCGCATCCGCGAAAAGCTCTACAATCATCGGCTGTCCGCCCACGAGGCGAACAAAGGGCATGAAGTGGAATTCAACCTCGCCGTCCTCGACTACATGGATATTCCGATCCGGACACGGTCGCTGGTCTGGCGCGTGTCCGACACGGAACGCGCGCGCGCGGGAGCGGCGTGGCGGGAGGCCGGTCTCCGTGATTCGGATACCGTTGTGGCGCTGATTCCCACCGGCGGGTATCCGTCCAAGAAATGGCCGCTCGCACACTGGCAGGAGCTGACGCGGGATCCCGGATTTGAGGGACTGCGTTTCCTCGTGTTCTGGGGGAGTGCGCAGGAGCGACAGGATGCGGAGGCCATCGCGGCGGAGAGCGGCGGGCGGGCTGTGACGGCTCCTCCGGGAACACTGCGCGATGCCGCGGCGCTGATGGAGCGATGTGCGGTCGCGATCGGCAACGATAGCGGTCCCACGCATATAGCTACCGCGCTGCAGTTGCCGGTGGTGGTGTTCTACGGTCCTTCGGATCCGCGCAGCCAGGGCCCCTGGAGCGACCGGGCCGTCGTGCTGCAGATCGACGACGTCGAAACCCGCTGCTGCCGCCGACTCGACTGTCCCGATCCGATCTGCATGACGGAGATCACACCCGCGCGCACGGCGAAGGTTTTGCGGGATCTGCTCGACCGGTCGTCAGAAGATATCACCGCACGGGAGGACTGACGCGTGGAAGCATCCATCGTGATCGCCGTTTACAACCGCGCCGACGTGCTCCGGCTCGTCCTCGCCGGCTACGCGCGTCAATCCCGCAATGATTTCGAAATCATTGTCGCCGACGACGGCAGCGGTCCCGACGTGGCTGCCGTCGTGGAAGAGGCCCGGCTCCGGTCGCCGTTTCCCATTCAGCATCTTCATCACGAGGACCGCGGCTGGCGCAAGAACGTCATGCTCAACAATGCGATCCGTGCGGCGGAAACGGATTACCTGGTGTTCACCGACGGCGACTGCCTTCCACATTCGCTTTTCGTCGCCGATCATCTGCGGGAGCGTGAGGAGGGATATGTGCTCTGCGGCCGCCGCGTGGAAATGAGCGCGCGATGGACACGCCGGATGACGCGCGGGGATGTCGAACGCGGGCGCTTCGAGCGGATCGGGCTCGCGGAGTGGTGGGACGGCATCAGCGGCCGTGCCCACCGCATCGAGGACGGCCTCCGCTTTGAAAGTCCCCGTCTCCGGGGCATATTGCACTCGCATGTGCGCGGGATGCTGGGAAGCAATTTTTCCGTGCACCGGGCCGCGATGGTAGCTGTCAACGGATTCGACGAGGAATATGACGGTCCGGGATGCGGCGAAGACAGTGACGTGCAGTACCGCCTCGAGCGGGCCGGACTGCACTGCCGTTCCCTCCGGCACCGTGCCATTCAATACCATCTGCATCATCCGCGCACCGAGGTCCCGCAGCGCTGCATCGACCGCTTCGAAGCGGCGAAACGCGCGGGACGGATCCGCTGCCGGCGCGGACTCACGCATGAGACAGGCGACGATGACTGAGAAGACCGGGAAAAAACGCATGAACGTTCTGCTGCGCATCCTGCGGCACGTGCTGCCGTACAAGCGCAACATCGGCATCGCATCCGTCGCGATGTTTTTCTCGGTGGTGTTCAACATGATCACCGTCATTCTCATCATTCCCTTCATCAACATCCTCTTCGACAGGCAGAATCTGGCCATGCAGCCGGTACCGGAGCTGTCGATCGGTACGGTCAAGCCCTGGGCGCTGGCGCAGATGAACAACGTGATGGCCGCGAGCGATCCGCTGAGCGCGCTGAAAATCCTCTGCCTGCTCATCATCGGCGCCTTTCTGTTCAAGAATCTGTTTTCCTATACGCAGACCTGGTTCATGGCACCGGCGGAGCAGGGCATTATCCGCGACCTGCGGCAGCAGCTCTACGTGCACATGAACCGCCTGTCGCTCAGCTACTTCACCGAGGAAAAAAAGGGCATGCTGATGTCGCGCATCATCAGCGACGTGCAGCTGGTCAATGATTCCGCCATTGCGGTGGTCAACAGCATGTTCCGCGATCCACCGCAGATCGTTGTCTACACGCTGCTGCTGTTCATCATCGACTGGCAGCTGACGCTGATCGCCTTTGTGCTGCTGCCCACGACAGGATTCGTGCTCACGAAAATCGGCAACTGGGTGCGCCGGGAGAGCGACGTGCTGCAGGAAACCATCGCGCGCATCACAATGGTGCTCGACGAGGGACTCTCGAGCATGCGCATCATCAAGGCGTTCCGCACGGAGCGTTTCGAGATCGACAAGTTCCGCCATGAGAACCAGGGCTACTTCCGGACGTTCGTGAACATCAAGCGGCGGCGGGAACTGGCCACGCCCATCACCGAGACGTTGAGCGTACTCGTCGTTGTCGTCATTCTCTGGTTCATGGGCGATGCGATTCTCTCGGGCCGCAGCACGATGAGCAGCGGCGTGTTCGTGGCATATATTTTCGCCATGCTGCAGATGATGCAGCCGCTCAAGTATTTCGGACAGACGATCAATCATATTGCGCAGGGGGTGGCGGGCGCCACGCGTGTATTCAATGTGCTCGACATCGAACCGCGTATCGTTGACCGGCCGGGCGCGCGCGACATCGATGGCTTCCGCGACCGCATCGTCTTCGAGAACGTGCGATTCCGCTACGACACGGGCGACCAGATCCTCAACGGCATCGATGCGGAAATCCGTGCCGGCGAGGTGATAGCCGTCGTGGGTCCCAGCGGGGTGGGGAAGAGCACCATGGTCGATCTCGTGCCGCGTTTCTACGACGTGACCGGCGGACGCATTCTGCTCGACGGCGTTGACCTGCGGGATATCACCGTGTCGTCGCTGCGCGGGCTGATGGGGGTCGTCACGCAGGAGACCTTTCTGTTCAACACCACCATTCGAGAGAACATCGCGTACGGGGAGAGCGGTGTTGACATGGAGCGTATCATCGAAGCGGCAAAGGCCGCAAACGCCCACGACTTCATCCTGGAGGCGCCGGAAGGATATGACACGGTCATCGGCGACCGTGGCGTCAAGCTTTCGGGCGGCCAGCGGCAGCGCCTCAGCATCGCGCGCGCCATATACAAAAATCCGCCCATTCTGATTCTCGACGAGGCGACCTCATCGCTCGATACCGAATCGGAAGTGCTCGTGCAGGTGGCCATCGAGAATCTCATGAAGGGGCGGACATCCATCGTGATCGCGCACCGGTTGTCCACCATCCAGAAGGCCGACCGCATCTACGTGCTCGACGCCGGCCGCGTGGTGGAAGTCGGCACTCACGAGGAGCTGATGCGAAATCCCGCCGGCCTGTATGCCAAGCTCTACAAGATGCAGTTTCAGCTCTGATGCAGGGACCGCATTCCGACATACGGGGCGAAATGCATGCCGCCTTTCGGGGCCCGCCGCTCGATGTGGCGCTGTACGCGAGCATTGTCACGGCGCTTGGCACGCTGATCTTCTCGATCGCCATCGCGCAGGCAGCAGTGCTTGTCGCCATCCTGCTCTGGATCTGGGGTCTCGCCCGCGGACGTCGTTGCACGCTGCACGGGAATCCGCTGCTGCTGCCGTATACACTTTTCATCCTCGCGCGCATCGCCGCCATCCCCCTTTCCATCGATCCCTCGGCGAGCGTCACCGCCTTCCAGACGGAAATCCCATTTTATCTGTTCTTCTATGTCGTGTTCTGTGAGCTGAACGCGCGTCCCACCGAACGTTTGCGTTTTCTCGTGCATCTGCTCGTCACGGCCGCGGTGGTCGCCGTCGCAGTCGGATTCGTGCGATACGCGATGGGGATGGATGAGCGGCTGACCTCGACGACGTCGGGCTATTACACGCTGGGGATGTTTCTCGCCGCAGTGTTCGCGCTGACATTCGCGCTCGGGGGACGGCGGGAGCTGTTTCCGAACCGTCTGGTCTGGCTGCTGCTCTGCGGGGTGATGCTGGTTGGACTACTGTTCACCTTCAATAGGATGCACTGGGTGGTTGCCGGGTTTGCCGCACTCATCGTCGGCGCGGTGCGCGAGCGGCGCATTCTGCTCGTGCTCGCCGCAGCAGGCATTGCGGCCGTCGTGGCTCTGGAGCCGTTGCGGGAACGCTTCCTGCAGCTACTCGATGCCGGTGCGCATATGTCCGGACGCGATGTGATCTGGCGAGGTGCCATGATGCTGATCGATGAGCGTCCCATCTTCGGGTTTGGGCTGCGGACCTTCCGCCAGGTTTTCCCGTTATTCGACGAGGCGCCTGACAAGGGGATCGGCAGCTGGCACAATGATTACCTGCAGGTGTACATGGACAGCGGCCTCGTTGCCCTGCTGCCTTTTATCGCGATTCTGGGTGTGATCTTCTTCATGGGCTGGAAAAATCACCGCTCCTGGCCGGCGGAGAGCCTGCAGCGCGCGTTGAATGCCGCACTGCTGCTCATGATCGGCTGTTTCGCGATCGCAGGCGGCATGCTTGATTCTCTTCTTTCCATTTTGTTTCGTACCGGTATTGCGGTGATCGCGCTGCTGTACAGCGCGCGTCCATCCACGGAGCGTGAACGCAGTACCGGCGGCGACGCCGAGTCCCGCGATACAGCGTCCGAATCCCGCGATGTCGATATTTCTCTGGAAACCGGAGCCCGGTGATGCCGAAAAAAAACAGTCCCGCGACGCGCCGCACTGAAAACATCAGCAAGACGGAAGAGGAGTTTCCGCTGTACTGCGACTACAGTTGTCCGCACGCGGATTTCAGCGACCCCTGTGCGGTCGGTGCCTGCCGTCGCGATGTCGGCGTGTGGTGCAGCAAGGCCCGGCGCTTTCACAACAAGCATGCGCGCTGCCTGTTCCGCGGCTGACGCGGGATCGGCCAGTCTCTTGACAAAACGCACCTCTTTCGCTATAATGGCGCGGGACTGAATGAGTGACCCGACAGTCGATGTTTCATACATTCCTTGTACGAGGAGAACGAACACATGATCTGGACCATGGAACTCGCTTCCTGGCTTGACGACGCCCCGTTTCCCGCAACGCGTGACGAGCTGATCGATTACGCGACACGAATCGGGGCGCCTCTTCAGGTGATTGAGAATCTGCAGGAACTCGAAGATCCTGACGAGACGTACGAATCCATCGAGGATATCTGGCCTGATTATCCCGTGGATGAGGACTTCTTTTATGGTGACGAGGACAGCGATTATTAGACATCTTGCATTCACCGCCAGCGCGTATAAGGAAGCGTAACACGCTAGTTCACAGAGCCCGGCACAGAACTGCTGGGCTGTTCATTGCAGTATGCACGCTCCTTCTGGGAATTTCGTATCCCGCCTTTGCTCAGTTCGAACCCTCGTATTTTGACTCCATCCTTGTCGCCGGTATCAGCATCAGCGGCAATGATAGCTTCGACGCTGATATTCTACTCGGGAAATTGAACACGCGTGAGGCACCGTCGGCATTCTCGATGCGGCTGTTCCGTGCGTTCGGTTCGCGTTTCCCGCTCGCGGGAGAGCCACAGTACTTCGATGTCCAGAGCTTCCGCGACGACATCGAATTTCTGCGGCTGCACTACCGCAACAACGGCTTTTTCCTTGCGACGGTAGACGGAGATTACAGCCTGCGGACCCGGCAGCTGGAGCCGACACCCTGCCCGGGGCCGGAACTGCCCGTCGCGGTCCTTCCGTGGCGCAGAAGCCCCGGGCTGGTCTCACTCGAGGAATTCGCCCGCCGTCTGCGCTTCGGTGCGTGCAGATTCATCGTGGAGGATTCGGCGCAGCTGCAGCAGCGTGTCACCGATGTACGGTTTCGAATCGCAGAAGGCCCCCGGTCCCTTATCGACTCGATAGACTACCGGAACCTGGAGTTGCTGCCCGAGGGTGTACGCGAGGAAATCGCCTCGCGTCCGTTGCTGCGTCCGGGACGCCCGTATCGCGCACAGGATGTCCAGGCCGAGCGCAACCGCGTTCTGGAGATTCTCGCCAACAATGGATTTCCACGCGCCTTTTCCGACAGTGTCCTGATCGAGCGCCGACTGTCGGACAACAATGTGCTCGTTCGGTTGAACTTTCATCACGGGCGGCGATTGTATTTCGGTTCCGTCTCCGAGGATATCCGGGGTGTCGACGAACTGAACCTCGCGCGGCAAATCATCTACGATCGGCTCGACTTCGAGAAGGGAGACGTCTTCTCACGTTCCGTTATGTATGAGGGGGAAACCAATCTGAACCGCCTCGGCGTGTTTTCCTACGTCGCCATCACACCGGAGTACCCGGAGATCGAAAACAGGGTCGATTCTCTCGTACCGATCACGCTCGAACTTGTGCCGAACAAGCGCTTCGAACTCGCTCCCGCACTGGTGGTCAACAATCAGCTTCGCGGTATCAGTGCCGGTGCCGAGGTCGCATTTCTGATGCGCAATGTTTTCGGCGGTGCGCAGTCTCTGACGACGCGTATCAACGTGCTCGGACGGCTGCTTGATCCGAAAGAAAGCAAGCTCGATATCACGGAGACATATCTTGCCACCTCGCAGCTGCGGTTCGAACAGCCCTATCTGCTCTCGAATAAAAATTCCGGGTACATATCCGGAAGTTACAGTCTCGTCAGCGAAAAGGATCTGGCCAGTGGAAATATCCTTCAGCTGGTGGTGGGTGCGAAACGTCTGTTCAGTCAGCGCCTGGCGGGAGAGGTGAACTGGACGTATGAAATCTCGGAATTTACCGGCGACGCGACGGCTCTGCTCGGCCTGATCAATATCGACACAACCGAAACCATCGATTTCCGGAACTCCATCCGCGGCGTCAGCCTGGAACTCGACATGACGGATGATTTATTCAATCCATCGAAGGGATATTCACTCAAGGGTATTTTTGAGGAAGCGGGCTTTCTCGAAAAGCTGGGGATCAGTCCGCTGCCGCAGGCTGACGAGGAGAAGGAAATCCGCTCCGCCGAATACGTCAAGGTGGAGGGGCTCGCGCGCCTGTTTCACGACCTCTCCAATAACCAGACGACCATTCTCGGGATGAAATTTCGCCTGGGAAGCATTTTCCGCTACGGAAAAAGTCGGGAAGACGATTTCCCCGTGCCGCCGAACCGCCGCTATTTCGCGGGCGGTGCCTCGAGCATCCGCGGGTGGAGCGAGCGCGAACTCGCTGCGGATCCGGCCGCGGTAAACTTCGGCAGCAACGCACTGCTGGAGTTCAGTACCGAGATCCGCTGGCATCTCTTCCCCGACGCCAAGAACTGGCTTGACGGCATCTGGTTTGTCGCCTTTGCCGACGCGGGAAATCTCTGGACGGATATCCGGAAACTGAAGATTGAGGAAGTGGCACTTGCCTTCGGTGTCGGATTGCGTTACAATTTATTCTTCGGTCCGATCCGTGTGGATTTCGGTTTGAAGGGTTACGACCCCCTCTCGGAACACGATCGATGGTTCTACGAGAAAGATCTCTGGAGCGAGGTGGTGCGTAATGGCGTCATCCTGCTGGGCATCGGACACGCATTCTGAATCAGGACGACGGAGCAGTCTCTATGGCCTGGGAACGTATCATCGGGCAGCAACGCGTCAAGCGGCTTCTTCAGCGGATGCACGGGAACGAACGCATCCCCCATGCTCTGCTTTTTCATGGTCCCGACGGGGTCGGCAAGGAGGCGACCGCTATTGAGTTCGCACGCGTGCTGAACTGCGAAGAGGGGACGTGGGAAGCATGCGGCCGCTGCGCGAGCTGCAGGGCAATGGCCGCGCTGCAGCATCCGCATCTCAAGCTCATTTTTCCGCTGCCGTCACGCGACGGCGAAGAAACCGCCTTCGACAAGCTGACCCCTGACGAAATCGAGGATATCAACTCGCAGATCGCAGAAAAAGCCGAGAACCCCTATTATCGTATCACCGTACCGAAAGCTGCCGGAATCAAGATTGCCAGCATTCGCGACATCCGGCGGGAGGCGTCGTTTCGCGCGGGCCGCAGCGGCCGCACCGTCGTGCTGATCTGCGAGGCCGACCGCATGAATCCCAGTGCCGCAAATGCGCTGCTGAAAACGCTCGAGGAGCCGACCGGTGACCTCCTGCTGATCCTTTCCACCTCGCGGAAGGACGCGCTGCTGCCGACAATCCTCTCTCGCTGTCAGCTGCTGCGCTTCGACGTTCTCAGCGAGCAGGACATTCTTTCGGGGCTGCAACGGCAGCAGGATCTCGACCGTGAAAACATCGCAGCCGCGGCGCATCTTGCCGCAGGCAACTATCGCCTTGCGCTCGAGATGGCCCAGGAGGGCGGGCTGGTGTCACGTGAGGAAGTGCTTGAATATCTGCGCTCGGTGGTCCTGAATAATCCCGTCCGGCTCATGCAGCGCATTCAGACGATTCTCGACCGGGAAAGCCGACAGACACTCGTGCGTTTTCTCGTCAGTGTCGCTTCCTGGTTTCGTGACGTCCTGGCTCTGCAGGAAGGCGCCGCGCAGCTGCTCAACGCCGACCTGCGTGACCCGCTCGAGAAATTCGCCGAGCACTATCCCGAGGCCCGCTGCTCGGATGCGATCGATGAGATCGAACAGTGCATTGCCCTGATTCCAAAAAATGTGCATCTTGTGACCATGATGATCGTGCTTTCGCAGCGCCTGCGGAAGTGCATCGTTTCGCCCGCCGCATAACGGCAGAAAGGCTTGGTTGATGAGCGATACGCATACATCACAATCAGACGATCAGACAAATAGAAAAGACGTCCCGCTGTCTCTGCACAAGCTCGACGACTCCGTGCTCGTGTATTCGAGCGAGGAAGGAGAGGTTTCGGACAAGGACGGCGCCGGGGCGGATGCCGAGAACAGGGACTGTTTCGGCGAAGGAGAAGACGGGGAGAAAATTGACGTCTCACCCTTCATCGAGGTCATTTTCAAAGGGGAGCGCCGGGGGTATTATCTCAATGAAACCGATCTGCAGCTGCAGGCGGGGCAGTATATCATCGTGGAAGCGGAAAAGGGCGTGGATCTCGGCATGATCGGCGCGATCGGCGGCACCGCCTACATGAAGAGCCGCCTGCGCATGCGTCCCTGCAAGGAAAGTCCGAAAAAGGTGGTCCGCGAAACCACCGAGAGTGATCTGAAAGTGCTGCTTTTTCACCGGGAGCAGGAACACACGGCCTTCCAGATCTGTCTCGATAAAATCGAGAAGCTCGGCCTGCCGATGAAGCTGGTGGATGTCGAGTACCAGTTCGATCGCAATCGCATCACGTTCTATTTCACGGCCGACGGACGCGTCGATTTCCGTCAGCTGGTGCGTGAACTGGCCGCCGAGTATCGTACGCGTATCGAGCTTCGACAGATCGGTCCGCGCGACGAGGCGAAGCGCATGGGCGGCTTCGGCGTCTGCGGACGTGAACTGTGCTGCAGCTCCTGGCTGGGCATGTTCGAGCCGATTTCAACCGACATGGCTCGCCTGCAGAATCTCACCATCAATCCTTTCAAGCTCGCCGGGCAGTGCGGCCGGCTGAAGTGCTGCCTGAGCTACGAAGCGGAGCTGTACGAAGAGCTGCTCAAGCGTTTCCCACCGATGGATTACCGCATTCGCACCGAAAAGGGCGAAGGCAGGATTGAGAAGATCGATATCTTTCAGGACGCGATTTACGTGCACTTCCCCGACAACAACGGCTGGGAACGCATGACGCTTGACCAGGTCAACGCGGTCATCAACGCTCCACCGCCCCGGAAGGAAGAAAAGGCAAAGCACTCCCAGAGAAAAACGAAAAAATCCCCCAGGTAAGGGGGATTTTTTCATAACGCGATTCTCACACTCCGCGCGGCCTTCAGGTGACGGAGCCGAACGCTGCGTTCAATTCGATGCTATTTCTTCATCCAGCTCTTCCAGTACTCCTTCCACTCCACCGCTTCGGCTTCGGGAGCGACATGCAGCGTGTTGAAGGTATCGAGCATAACGGCAATTTCGTCGGTCCGCTTCAGTTTGTGCATGTTGGCAAGCGCCTTCGGATGCGGCCCGTGATGGAAACCCGTGGGATGCAGCGTCACCATGCCCGGCTTGATGTTGTCACGGCTGAAGAAATCGCCGGCGTGGTAGAACAGCACTTCGTCATAATCCGTATTGCGATGGTAGAAGGGAACCTTGAGCGCATCCTCATCCTCTTCGATCGGGCGCGGAAGGAAGGTGCAGATCACCGCATTGTTCATGACGAACGTCGTGTGTGCCGGCGGAGGCAGGTGGACGCGGTGGCTCATGACGGGACGGATATCCCGCACATTGATTTTCCAGGGATACAGATCTCCCTTCCAGCCGACGGCATCGAGCGGATTGAAGGGATACACCATCGAGGAGATTTCGCCCTCGCGCTGGATGAGAATGACATGTTCCTCTCCGGCCCGCTCATCGTAGGTCTCCGGCAGTTTCGGGAGCGTGATGGCCGACAGATCGAAAAGTGCGTGCACGCCGATGAGTCCTTTCTGCTCCCGGGTCGGAATGCTGACTTCGGGGAAGGCCTCGATGATGAGGAAGAAGTTCTTCTCGGTACGCGGATGGATTCGGTACGTCGTCACGCGCGGGATAACGATATAGTCGCCGCGTTCGTATTCCAGCGTGCCGTAATCGGTTTCGATCATGCCCTCGCCTTCGTGAACGAACCAGACCTCGTCGCCGTCGCCATTGCGGAAATAGTGCGGCATTGCCTCGCCGCGGCGCGAGACCGAGAGCACCACGTCGTCATTGTAAAACAGTCGCTGGCGTCCGGCGCCGGCGTCCTTGTGATCGGGCGGCGTGACGTTGTTGAAATCGTAGGCATGCGGCCGGAGACTGCCCTCGAAGCGGACCCAGTCCGTCGGCGGATGCGTGCGGTAGATGTGGGAAACGGGACCGAAAAAGCCCTGTCGTCCGTGCTCCTCCTCGTATGTTCCTTCGGGCAGGCCGACGTGCGCCTGCCGTGTATGTTTTCCTTGGTGGTAGAGATACATGCGGTCCTTCCTCTCCTTGTGGAGAATGGTGATGGATGTCAGTCGGTGTTATCGCGCAGGTGCTCGTGGCAGGAGAAGCACATGCCCGTCATGCGGGAAAATTCGTAGTAGCTTCCCGCCATGTTGCGTTCGGCGGCTTCTTTCTCCAGTGCGCGAACGATTCTGAGGAACTCCTCGCCGTATTCCGCGTAGTGCTCACCCTGATCCTCGAAACCGGCGTCACGGGTGATGCGGGAGAGTGCCCCGGCCTCATATTCCACCTTGGCGAGATCGCCGAGCGCAAGATAGCGCAGTATGTTCGACGCGTGATCGGTTTTTTGCTTCATAAGTTCGCTCTCCATCGCGGCTCCGGTGAGGAACAGCAGCGCGACGAGGAGAAGCGGAGGCCAGAATAGTGGTTTCATGGCGCAGCCTTTCGAATCGTGATGACGTGACGAAACGTGGTTACATGTTTTCAATTAAAGCGGTGCCGAACGCGGAACACTTCACCTCGGTGGCGCCCTCCATCAGGCGTGCGAAGTCATAGGTGACGGTCTTTGTCGCGATCGTTTTCTCCATGGCGCCGATGATCCTGTCCGCCGCCTCGTTCCAGCCGAGGTAGCGGAACATCATCTCACCGCTGAGAATGACCGAACCGGGATTCACTTTGTCCATGCCGGCATACTTCGGCGCCGTCCCGTGCGTTGCCTCGAAGATGGCGAATCCGTTTTCGTAGTTGATGTTCGCGCCGGGGGCGATGCCGATGCCGCCGACCTGCGCGGCCAGCGCGTCGGAAATATAATCGCCGTTGAGATTCATCGTGGCGATGACATCGTATTCGGCAGGACGCGTCAGGATTTGCTGCAGGAAGGCGTCGGCGATGACGTCCTTGATGATGATGCCATTCGGCAGTTTCATCCACGGACCGCCGTCGAGCAGTTCGGCGTTGAATTCCTCTTTCGCAAGCTCATATCCCCAGTCCCGGAAACCGCCCTCGGTGAATTTCATGATGTTGCCCTTGTGCACGAGCGTGACGGACGGCCGGTTCTGGTCGATCGCGTACTCGATTGCGGCGCGCACGAGGCGGCGAGTGCCTTCCTTCGAGACCGGCTTGATACCGATGCTGGAGCTTTCAGGGAAGCGGATCTTTGTAATGCCCATTTCCTCCTGCATCCAGGTGACGGCCTTTTTTGCCTCCGGCGTACCGGCTTTCCACTCGATGCCGGCGTAGATGTCTTCGGAGTTCTCGCGGAAGATGACCATGTCGATCTGGTCGGGTCTCTTGACCGGAGAAGGGACGCCGGTGAAATACTGTACGGGACGCAGGCAGACGTAGAGGTCGAGTGTCTGACGCAGCGCGACGTTCAGCGAACGGATGCCGCCGCCGACCGGGGTGGTGAGGGGTCCCTTGATGCCGACGATGTATTCCTTGATCGCTTCGAGCGTGTCGTCGGGAAGCCAGACGTTTTCGCCATACTTGTGAACGGCCTTTTCACCGGCATACATCTCGAACCAGTGAATCTTTTTTGCTCCGCCGTAGGCTTTTTCCACGGCCGCGTCGAACACGCGCACTGCCGCGGCCCAGATGTCGGGTCCGATACCGTCGCCTTCGATGAACGGGATGATGGGATCGTCGGGAACGACAAGTGAACCGTTTTCAAAGCGGATCTTGCTGCCCTCGGTCGGTGGTGTCAGCAGCTGATAAGTCATGGGTATACTCCATTCCAGGTGTGGGAGGTACGGTTTCGCAGCGCCTTGCCACTCCGCGAGCGGACAGCCTGCATATGCTTGATGCAGGGAAGGTGCCTTTGGATTCCAATGATTGAATAAAGTACGAAATGCGGCGAAAATCGGAAACACCTTCCGCAATCTGTAATCAACAATCAGCAATCTGCAATCAACAATCAGCAATCTGCAATCTGCAATAAAAAAACCCCCGCAACATTCGTCCGGGGGTTTGATACTCAGGTACCTGAGGAAGCTCAGCCGCGCGGGCCGATGCCACGTCCTCCGCCGCTCTTGTAGCGTTTCCAGCGTTCGAGCTGTTCGGGAGTGAGGATTTTTGCGATCTGCGCATCGATGCGCTGCTGCAGCGCCTTGAGCGCCTCGGCCAGTGCCTCGCGGTCATTGCTGTACTGTCGCATCAGGCGCTGGATTTCTTCGTGCTGTTTCGTGAGAATGTCTTTGACGGCCGCGGCCTGCCGCTCGCTGAGCTGCAGCAGGTCAGTCATCATTTTCACGCGCTTTTCTATGGGTGACTCATGGTCACGCGGGTCGATGCGCTTCTGCTGCAGCTGCTTCCAGCGCTCCCATTTCTCGCCGATGGCGTTTTTCATCGCCTCGTCAATGCGCAGTTGCAGCGTGCGCAGGGCTTCGCGGAACTGCTCGGGGTTTTCGCCATACAGCTCGCGGAGCCGCTTCATTTCTTCATGCTGATGCGTGAGGATACGGCGCACCGCATTGGCTTCCTCCTCGGTCAGGCCGAGCAGGCGTGTCATCATGCCGACCTGGCGCTCGATCCGCTGCTGCTGCCATTCCTCGCGGCGTTTTTCACGCTCCTCCTCGAGCTGCGCCTTCAGCCGCTCGACGCGCGCGACGGCCTCGGGACCGATAAGCTGGTTGATCTGGCGAATCAGCTTGTTGTGCTCATCCTGCAGCAGACGCAGGATTTCTTCACGGGATTTCCCGCTCTGCAGTATGCGCTGGCGAAGCTGCAGGGACTGAGCGATCATCTCACGCAGTTTGGTGAGCGTCTCTTCGTCCATGTCGGGATTCGCCTTGACGATGAGCTGATAGTAGATGATTGCCCCGATATCGATGCCGCGCCGCGGATCGAAGTTGCGGGTGCCGCCGTCGAGGAGGCCGTTGAATGCATCCTCCTGCACGGGGTCGAGCAGCAGGGACAGGTCTTCCTCCATGAAGACCATCTCATCGAGCTGGGCGGCCTGCTCAAGCGTGAGATTGAGCCGGTCGATGCTGGCGGCGATCTGTTCCATCGCGTCCGGCGCAGCCGCCGGTTCCACGGGGGCGTCGTTGTTGCTGCAGGCGGTCAGCAGCACGGCGGTGAGCAGAACGGAAAGAAATGCGCGTTTCATGGGAGTCCTGTCTGTTGTTGGGCAATATAATTTCGTTCGCTGCAAATTGCAGGACGAAGAATGACAACGTGAATCGATTGAAAGTTACATCCTGACGCCCACAACCGCAATCTCTAATTTGCAATCAGTAATCTGCAACCCGTAATCCTCCGCTCCCGGTCCGCAGTTTTTTTCTTATGTTGGGCGTGAACAGCCATGACCATCCTGCGACATATCGGACGCACCGCGCTCGCTCTGCTGCGGGTCGCCGCGGTGCTTGTGCTGCTCAGTGTGATGTACGTCGGGCTCACGCGTGTCGTACCGCCGCCGTATACACCGATCATGATGCTGCGCGTGTACGAGGGACTCTCTGACGGCAAGCCGGTGGGAATCGAGCAGCACTGGGTGCCGTACGAGCAGATCAGTCCGCATTTCATCCGGGCCGTCGTCGCGGCAGAGGACGCGCGCTTCATGCGCCACGACGGCATAGACTGGAAGGCCATGGAGGATGCCATGCGCTACAATCGCCGCCATCAGGGACGCAAGGTGCGCGGCGCCAGCACGGTCACGATGCAGACGGCGAAAAACGTGTTTCTCTGGCACGGCCGGAATTACGTGCGCAAGGGACTCGAGGCCTGGTTCACGTATCTGATCGAGCATCTCTGGGGAAAACGCCGCATCCTGGAAGTGTATGCCAATGTCGTGGAGATGGGGGATGGCATTTACGGCGTCGAGGCCGCGGCGCGGCATTACTTCGGCAAATCCGCCGCGGATCTCACGAGCCGGGAGGCCGCGCTCATCGCCGCCGTCCTGCCCAATCCCCGCCGCTGGTCACCCGCCAGTCCCACCGCATACATCTCCCGCCGGGCGGACTGGATACAGGGAAGGATGGGTGGCGTCGCCGTTCCGCGCTAGCCACACGCGTGAGCGTGTGGTTGACGCAATCTGCTATCTGAAATCTGCAATCTATAATCTGTAATCCTACGAGAGGTGTTCCACCACGATCCTGATCCCTATCAGGATCAGAATCACTCCCCCGATAAACTCCATATGCGTCCCCGCGATGCGGGAGATACGTTCGCCGAGGCGAATACCGATGAGGGACATCAGTCCGGCAACGATGCCGATGACAATGGCAGGGAAGGCGATGTGCACGTTGATGAGCGAGAGACTGAGTCCGACCGCCAGCGCGTCGATGCTCGTGGCGAGGGAAAGGCTGACCAGCGACCAGCCGCGGGTGACATCCTTGACGATGCGTGTGGCTCCCGGTCTGAGCGAATTGATGATCATCCGTCCCCCGATCACCGCAAGCAGTCCGAAGGCGATCCAGTGATCAACTTCCCTGATCATATCCACGAATCCCGTGCCGGCGGCCCAGCCGAGTACGGGCATCAGCGCCTGGAACAGCCCGAAGTGAAAGCTCATGCGGAAGGTTTGCCGGCGGTCGGCACGCACGAGATACGCGCCGGTGGAGAGCGAAACGGCGAACGCGTCGATACCGAGCGCGAAGGCTATGAAGAGCAGGGTGAGCGGATCCATCCCGAAATATAGAAAACGCGCGCGGGATGCCGAAGCTATCCCGCGCGCGTGCTTCAGGAGGAAAGAGAGGTTATTTTGTCAGAAGCATTTTTCCGGTGAGGACAATACCGTCTGCTTCAAGCACCGCGAGGTAGAGTCCGCTGCACATTTCATGTGCGTTCCAGGTGAGGGAATGCGTTCCGGCCGGCTGCTGCCCTTCGCTGAGCACCGCGACCCGGCGACCGAGCTGGTCGTGCACGCTCAGGCGCACATGCATTTGCTGCGGCAGTGCATAACTGAGCGTCGTCGAGGGATTGAAGGGATTCGGGTAGTTCGACTGGAGGATGACCGTCGTCGGCACCAGTTCCGCCTCGTGCCGGATGCCGGTGACCACGTTGGCCTTTCCTCGCCAGAGATACATCATGGCCTGACCGAGCTCCGTATTGTTGAGATAGCGACCCCAGAGATAGTCGAACTCGTCGGCGTAGCCGGGGAACAGCTCACTGCCCGCGCCTTTCGCATAGAAGGGAATCAGCTGGTTGGTGTGTCCGCCGCTGTTGTAGCGCATGCCGGGCATCTGATTCCTGCCGTTATTGACAACCGGGTTGGTCACCGGAGACTGGTCTTCCTCCTTTGGACCAGTCAGATATCCGGTCTCATGATCGCCTGTGACGATGACCAGCGTTTTGTCCCAGCTGCTGTTGGCTTCCACCCATTCGATGACGGCGTCAACGGTGTTGTTGAAATCGTGCTGCTCCTCGATCAGACGACCGGGCTGATTGGCATGTCCCGTCCAATCCACCGCGCCGCCCTCGACCATGAGGAAGAACCCGTCCGGATCCTCGTCGAGGACGTTCAGTGCTCCGCGCGTCATTTCCTCGAGTGTCGGGATGCCTTCGTTGAACGGCACGGAATAGGCATCCTCCTTGCCGTCAGTGGTCCCGCGGCTCTGCTGCAGCGTCTGGTACACCTTCGGAATACCGATGACGCGCTTCGGGGGATTTGAGGAGGTGATCAATGACTCGAAATCCTTGAGGTCTTCGATGAACGTCCAGGCATCGGCATACCCGTCACCGTCAGCATCCTGCACCTTGGTGCGGCCCTCGTTACTCGGCACGTTGTACTCCGTTCTGCCATTGATCAGACAGTTCCACGCGTCTTCGCCACCGACGTACTTGTAGTCGATATCCTCGGACTTCGGCTGCGCGCTATTGTCATACATCGGATGTCCGGCGCCCATGATGACGTCGGCCTTGCTGTCGAGCAGCATCTCGCGGCCGAGCTCGTCATAGTGATCACGATGCACGTTGTGGGCGACGAATGCCGCCGGGGTGGCATGTGTCCATTCGACGGAAGTCACGACGCCCGTCGCTTTTCCCATTTCTTCGCCCTGCTGGGTGATATTGAACAGTGCATTGTGGTTCACGTCAACGCCGATGCCCTTGTAGTAGGATTTGAAACCCGTCGCCATGGACGTGGCAGCCGGTGCGGAACCGGTTGCGCCGTGATTCATCCAGTCGAAATCCGACCATGTTTTGAAGGAATTATAGCCGGTCGCCCAGTACTGCATGGAGGGATCGTCCTTCGTCTTTGCGGGATAGGTGCTCATGAACAGGTTCACCGGGAACTGCTCGTATGCCTGTGTGTGGAAATCGCCGTCATGCCAGGCGTTCGTGGCCTGGATCTCATTGTAGCCCCAGCCGTCGCTGATGAGCACGATGATGTTCTCCGGCACCCGAACCTCTGTCGTGGGATCCGGCCAGAGCGTGAGGCATGCCAGGCCGAGTTCCGTATTGTTGACATAGGAACCCCAGAGATAGTCTACTTCGTCCGCGTAGAGATCAAACAGGTCGCTGCCCAGTCCCTTGGCGTAGAAGGGGATGAGCTGGTTGGTATGGCCGCCGCTGTTGTACTTCATGTCCGGCATCTGGCCTTTGCCGTTGTTGACCACGGGGTTGGTGATCGGGGAGTTGTCATTTTCTTTCGGACCGGTCAGATATCCGGTCTCGTGGTCGCCGGTGACGACGAGGAGGTTTTCCTCCCAGCCGCCGTTCGCCTCGATCCATGCGATGACCGCTTTGACGGCGTTGTTGAAATCATGCTGCTCCTCGATCAGGCGGCCGGGCTGGTTGGCGTGACCCGACCAGTCCACGGCGCCGCCTTCGACCATGAGGAAGAATCCGTCAGCATCATTGTCGAGGACGTTCAGCGCACCGCGCGTCATTTCCTCGAGCGTGGGAATGCCGGAGTTGAAGGGTACGCTGTATGCGTCCTCCTTCCCGTCGGTTTCCCCGCGGCTCTGCTGCAGTGTTTCGTACACGCGGGGTGTGCCGACGACACGCAGCGGGGTGTCGCCGCTCATCAGGTTCTGGAAATCCTCTCGCGTCTCGATCAGTGTCCAGGGATCCGGATAGCCGTCATCGTCAATGTCCTGCACGGTCGTGTTCGCGGAATTCGCCGCCACGCCGTAGGTCGTTTTCCCGCCGACCAGACCGTTCCATGCATCCTCGCCGCCGACATACTTGTAATCGAAATCCCCGGACGTCGCTTTTCCGTTGTTATCGTACATCGGGTGACCGGCACCCATAATGACGGAAAGCTTGCTGTCGAGCAGCATTTCGCGACCCAGTTCGTCGTAGTGATCGCGATGCACGTTGTGCGCGACGAACGCCGCCGGCGTTGCATGCGTCCACTGCACAGAGGTCACCACGCCGGCAGCCTTCCCCAGCTGTTCCGCCCGCTCGGTGATGTTGCGCAGGGGGTTGTGATCGACATCCACGCCGATGCCTTTGTAATAGCTCTTGAACCCGGTTGCCATGGACGTCGCCGCCGGCGCTGATCCGGTGGCACCGCTCATGACCCACTCGAAATCCGCCCAGGCCTGTTCGGAATTATAGCCGGTGTTCCAGTACTCCAGCTCGGGGGCGTCCTTGGTTTTCGCGGGATAGGTGCTCATGAACATGTCGACGGGGAAGTGTTCGTACGGCTGCGTTTCGAAGGCGCCGTCGTGCCAGGCATTGGTCGCCTGGATCTGGTTGTAGCCCCAGCCGTCGCTGATCATGATGATGATGTTTTTCGGGCTTTTGCGGCCGTGCAGCAGCTGCGCCTGTCCCTGCGTCGGCAGAAGACAGAACAGCATGGCACCGGCCAGAAGCGCGGAGAGAAAGTGGCAACGCTTCATCCGATGTGCTCCTCACTGATAATGAATGGAATAATGGCAGTCCATGCTGCGTGCGCGCATCTCGATTCTGCGGACGATGGATCTGTGCTGCATGGGCAGGCGAACGCGGGCATGATCATCCTGCATGTCGGACATGAACATCTTGAATCCAAACATACCGGATGACTGTTAGCGTCGTATCGGTGAAGCGTGAGGAAGCGTTGAGGGATGTGTTAGAATGAACAGGATCCCACGCCGCAGCTGAAAATGCACAGGGCCCCGTCGCCGGGACCCTGTGCTCTGGAATTGGAATGTGACGGGATGTTACCACACGACTACCATCTTGCGCGTGAGTGCGCCGTCTGCGGTGGCGAGGCGATAGAAGTACGTGCCGGCCGTCAGTCCGTCGAGCGGAATGCGCACCGCATGGGTGCCGGCGCCGTAGCGTCCTGCCGCGATTTCCGCGACTTCGCGTCCGGAGGCGTCATGCAGGGTCAGCCGGATGTCCGCCGCGCGTTCCATCCCGAACTCCACTGTGGCGCTGCCGCGCGCAAGGGGAGCGGGATTCGGGGCAGTCTGTCCGAGCGTGAAGCCCTGCGCCGTCAGCGCATCCGTACCGAGAATGCCCATCGGCTGCAATTCAATGGCGCCGGACTGCCATCCGTCACCGTTGGTGTCGAAGGCGCTGACGCGGTAGGCATACGCCCCGTGATCGAGCCGTTCCTCGAAGCGGTTCAATCCAGATTCGGAGGGCTCCACCACGGCGACCGTCTGCCACTCCTCGCGATCGAGCGGCGAACGCTCGACGATGTACCCGAGATCACTGACCTCGAAATCCGAGTGCCAGGTAAGCCGGGATGTGTTGTCGCTGATCCACTTCGCATTGGCGTTGATTTCCCATTCCCATCCGAAGTAGGGATAGGCCATCGCCCAGATGCCGTTCAGGTCGTTCAGGCTTACACCGGTAACACTCTGTTCGACAGGTGTGGCGTAGCCGGGGAAAGGTGCCCAGTAGAACAGGTTCGGGATCTGCCGCCAGAGGCGCAGCTGTTCGGGCTCGGTGATGCCGGTCTGTCCCAGCTCGCTGAGCGTGTAGTACAGCTTCAGGTCAGCGGTGTACGTACCCGTCGCCTCGATGATGTAGTGGCGGTAGGCGTAACGCAGCCGCTGGATGTTGCGTGAGAGCCCGTAGGGCTTCGTGCGCATGGTCATGCTCTGAATCGCACCGCTGGTCACGTCGAGGCGCGCGATGATGTGTCCCTGCGAATTGTAGAACGACATGCCGCTGTTCGCCGGCAGGGTGCCGACGGTGTGCACGACCTCGTCGCGCGGTTCGTTCTCCAGAATCACCGGGACGGTCAGCGGGGAATTCACGATCGGGGTGTTGGTCACGGAGTTCACACCCTCGATAATGATCTCGCCGGTGTACGTGCCCGGCAGCAGCGTCAGCGCGCTGATGCGGATGCCCAGTGCATCGCCCTCCATGCCGGAGGTGTCGAACAGCGTCATCCATGGGGTGCCGCCCGTAGCTGACCATGCGATCTCGCCCGGACCAAAGCTCTCACCGCCGTTGATGACCGGAATGCTCGCCGCGACGGCGACGCGCTTGTACGACACCTTGATGCGCAGCGTGTCGACGCCGATGCTGATTTTCCGGGGCTCGTAAATACGGTAACTGACGGGAATCACGTACGGATGATTGACCGCATGCACGTCGTTGATCGTGATCTCGCCGGTGTGCGTGCCCGGCGTGAGGTCGCTGCGCGTGATGTTCACCGTGAACGTGCCGGCGTTGACGCCCTCTGCCGGGGAGGGGGTGAGACTCATCCAGGTCGGTGTTTCAATCGTCGAGGCGACGGCTTCCCAGTCGATGATCGAGCCGTTGCCGAAGGCGTTCCAGATGTCCACCTGCTGCGAGGCGGGGAGCGGACCGTTCTCTTCGGTCTCGAAATACAGCGAGAGCGGATCGCTCATGATCATGCCCTGCGGGGGATTCGCATGCATGGTCCACACGCCCGGCAGGTCGTTGAGGTCGAGCTGCAGCGTGTTCGCGCCCGTGTTGAGCGTGGCCGTGCGCTGCGACCAGTTCGTCCCGTTGTCGGTGGAATGATGCAGGCCGAGCGAGGACTCGGTCTGTCCGTTGAGATCCTGCGGCGCGTAATCGACGGTCATGGTGACCGTGGACATGTTCGGATAGCTGTCCTCGATCTCGTAATAGCGCAGGATGGAGGGAAGGTCACCGACCCAGATATACTCGCCGCTGGTCATCGTGACGGTGACCGTTCCGGGAACCGCATTGGAGGATCCCGTGGCGTTGATGATCGGCTGTCCTTCGAGCGTGATGCCGATGCCGCCGAAGTCCTCGACGCCGCCGAGGAAGGGACGCGTCGAGCGGATGCTGCCGAGGAAGCGGCTGTTGTTGACGTAGTCGCCGGCCGGACCGAGTTCGATCACCTGCGGATCGTCAACTGCGAGCCAGGCGCCGCCGGTGATCAGCAGCGTACCGTTGACCGTCAGCGCGCCGGAGACGGTCTTGGGCTCGGACTGCGAACCGTTGCGCACGGTGAGGTTGAAGTAGGTCGCATTGAGCAGTGTCTGCGCGGTCGCGCTTTCATACACGACCGTCGCGTCGCTGTGATTGAAATCCAGGCTGCCGGACACCGGCGACGGATTCATGTCGAGAATCAGCTCGGCGCTCGTGCCCGCGTCGTCGCCGACCGTGAGGTCGCCCGCGCCCGTACCGTTTTCGCTGTTGCCGTTCCCGTCGAGCGAGAGTGCGTACCCGTTGTTGTCGAAGCTGCCTTCCTCCACGAAGAGGCGGTTGCCGATGTTCGTCGCGCCGGACAGCGTGACGGCGGCACCGTTCTGCACGCTGACATCCCAGAAGAATGTGCCGGCCAGGGAGCCGTTCGCCGTGAACACGCGGCTGCGCAGCATGCGCAGGAAGTCACGGTTGCCGTCGGCGTCATTTGCCGCGGCGAGGGACGCATTGCCCTCGTCGACATACGTATTCTCCAGGAAATTCATCACCGTCATCGACGCGCCGCTGCGTGTGAAGAAGCAGCTCGTGGCGCTGCTCAGCGAGGAGTTCAGCCAGCCGTAGAGTCCGGCAGGCATCGAGTTCTGATTGTTGCTGCCATGCGCGAGCCCATGCACGAAGGTATTCGTCGCGTCGAACACACCCACGGCGTCGGAAGAGCCGGCGAAGGCCAGCGTGCCGCCGGAGTGGCTGCTGAAATACTGGTTGCTGTTGTTGCGCGCGGGTGCCTGCAGCATGATCAGTCCGTCGGAAGGATCGGTGTCCTGAATCGGCACTGAGAAGATCCCGCCGATGACGATGATCGTTCCCTTCGGCAGTCCGTTCCACAGCGCGTCATTCGACAGCGTCACCGTGGCGTAGGGGAAGTTGCCGCTGCTCGTCGCGTCGGAGAACGACCAGCCGCGCATGTCGAGTCCGTCTTCGGTCACCAGCAGCTCCACGGCCTCGTCGGAGGAAATGTTGCCGTAGGCATTGTAATACTCGTTGACGATCACGCGCGGCGTCGGCGGCGGATCGTTTTCGAGAATGGTCAGCGTGTGCGTGGTCTGCGCGCCGATCGAGGCGCTGTTGCCGCCGGAGACATTCTGCAGTTCGAAGATCATCGTCTCGTCTCCCTCGAACAGCGCATCGTCGGCCAGCGCCAGGCTGATGCTCTGGTCGGCGCTGCTGCCGGCGGGGAAGGTGAGTGTCGTCGTGGCATAGGCGGGATTGACGTCCGTGCCATTCGTGGCCGTGCCGCCGGTGAGAACAACGTCCACGGACGTGGCATTGGATGCGTCGGGATTGGTGATGCTGACATTGACATTCACCGTGCCCGCGCCCTCGTCGAAAGAGCTGTTCACCGCGGCGAACTCGACGACTGTCGGAGCCGAACCACCGAGTGCGGTGACGGAGAAGTCGTCGATGGCCAGGCCGTGATCATTGCCGCTGTGATTGTCGTCGAACCAGCGGAGCATGATCTCGTCGCCTGGATTCAGCGTCACGGGCAGTGTGCTGCTGATCAGCGTGCGGTTGGCGGCCGCGTTGCCGTCCAGCGCGCCCGTGGAACCGCTGATGATCGGCGAGGTGAAGTCGAAGGTGGAGACGTTTGTCCAGCTGCCGCTGCTCAGGCTCGTCAGATTCGTGCCGGTCTGGTAGCTGAACACGACCGTCTGCGCGGCGGCGGTACCGGAGTAGCGCCACTGCTCGCCGTAATAGCTGATGCTGAGCGAGGTAATCGTGCTGCCGGTGTTGTTGACCAGGCGCACGCCCCACCAGAGGTCGCCCACTGCGCTGTTGCCCGAGCCGACCGAACCAAGTGCACGTTCAGTTGTCGTGCCGGTGCCGAAGCTGTAGAGCGCGCCGCTGTTGCTGCTGCCGTCTCCTGCCACCAGCCAGTCGCCCGAACCGGTGCGCGTGTGATACCAGCCGCTCACCGTCGAGTTGTCCACCCACGAGATATTCCCGCTGGTGATCAGTGTGTTGAAGTCCTGCGTATACGCCGTATTCAGCGCACCGATCGACACCTGCGCCCGCAGGGGCACCGTCGCGGTGACCGCAAGCAGGATCAGGAAAAACATCGTCATTCGCTGCTTCATTGTAACTCCTCTGAATTTTATCGTACGAAAAACATACCGTCTGTCACTGAATGCAATAAAGTAGAGAATTCCTGCAATAATCGGAACAGACCCGTATTAGGAGAATATGAGGAAATTCCACCCGGAGGACGGATTGAAATCCATCCGGATACGGACATGCGTTATCAATCTGGAAATGCGCCTGGAATACCGGTTCGAAAATCGATCCGGGATTTCAATCCGTCATTCCTCTGTGAAATCCGCAGCAATCAATCCGTCATGCGTGCAGCAGTCTGCGTTCCAGCAGCGAACGCATATCCCGGCGTCCGTCGGCAATCAGCATGACTGTTACCTGTTTACCGCGCGTGTTGTACATGATGCGGTAGGGTATGTAAAAAATCTCCCTGTATTCGCGGATCCCCAGATCGAGCAGTTCGCGGGGATATGCGCCTCGTTCGGGGTACATAGCCAGCGTCCTGAACGCCTCCTCGATATTCTCGAGCACATGTCGTGCGGCCGCTGTGCCGTCATGTTTCAGGATGAAGCCATGGATCTCCTCGAGATCCTGTACGGCATGCTCGGTGAGATGGACGCGGTAGGACATCAGTCCGCATCCGATTCTTTCCTGAGACGCGCGACCACACGCGATGCCGGTGTTGTCTTTCCTTCCTCGGTCTGTTGTCTCCCGAGTGCAAGGATCTTCAGCAGTGCCATCGTTTCCTGGTCCTTTTCATAGCTCCCGATATCCTGTATCACCGCCTTCGCTTCGCCGTTCTGCGTGATCACATACGGCTCCCCGCTTTCGTGCAGCCGTTTGATCATTTCTGCCGCGTGCGATTTGAAATAACTGATCGGCTTGATCTGTCTGGAAAGCTTCATTGCCCGTTTCTCCATGCTTTTCATGACTGAATATAGTCCATATTCAGTCTGATATCAAGTAGTGATCACATGGAGTCGGCATTGAACTCATCCGGCGTTTGTCCGGAAGATCATGGATTGAAGGCGAGCATGAGCGCGAGCACGACCAAATGAAAATATTCATGCGACTATGTGAAAATAATGTTGCGACCAGGTGAAAATTATCCTGCGACCGGATGAAAACGGCCCAGCCGGGGAGAATCCTACTTGCGCCGCATCCCTCTTCGGATGGATATTGAAGGCTGAACTGAAGATTCACCTGTCCCGGAAGATCCATGGCATCCCCTCGAAAACCGCTGTATGAAGTCCGCTCATCGAAGATTCACGGCACGGGCATTTTCGCCGTGCGGCAGATCCGCCAGGGAACGCGTGTGATGGAGTATGTCGGGGAGCGCATCTCGACGGAGGAGGGTGACAGCCGCTACGGGGATGACGAGTCCGAGCATCCGCATGTACTGCTGTTCGGGGTGGACGAACACACGGTCATCGACGGCGCGGTCGACGGCAACGACGCGAAATACATCAACCACTCCTGCGATCCGAACTGTGAGGCCGTGATCATCGACGGACGCGTGTTCATCAACGCCATCCGCACGATCCGCGAGGGAGAGGAGCTCACCTACGACTATCAGCTCGACTATCCCTACGAGCGCGACGACGCGGCATCGAAACAGTACGCCTGCCACTGCGGCGCCGAGAACTGCCGCGGGACGATGCTGGCGGTCTGAACGCAAGACGGGATGGCATATCCTGCGGATACGCCATCCCGTCCTACAATCAATGACCGCCCGTTTGGGGAGGCGGTAATTAAATAATCACCTTCCAACTGTTGAGCGCTTTCATGTAGTTGGCGCGCTCGAAGGCGGCGGGCTCGGCGACGGCACGCTGGCTCATGCTGCCCTTCATCTGCTCGACGGATTCGTATTCCTTTTCCTCCATCCAGTGCTGCAGGTCGGTGAGCACGGTGCGGATGTGGGCGGGACCCTTCTCGAGAAGGGCCGAACACATCATCGCCACGTCGGCGCCGGCCATGAGCATTTTCAGCGCGTCGAGATGCGTGTGCACACCCGACGTCGCCGCCATGCTGGCCTTGATGTGTCCGTAGAGAATGGCGATCCAGCGCAGCGGCAGACGGCTCTCGGCCGACGTGCTGAGGTTGACCTCGGGCACCACTTCCAGCTCCTCGAGATCGAAATCCGGCTGGTAGAAACGGTTGAAAAGCACGAGCGCGTCGGCGCCGGCTTCGTCCAGCTTCTTCGCCATGTTGGCCATGGTGCTGAAATACGGACTGAGCTTCATCGCGACGGGAATCCCGATGCTGTCCTTGATGCGCGTGAGATCCTCGAGATAGATGTTCTCGATGGCCGTGGCGTCATGCTGCGCGTCGGTGGGGATGTAGTACACGTTCAGTTCGAGTCCGTCGGCACCGGCGTCCTCGATCTTCTTCGCGTATTCCATCCAGCCGCCGGCGGACACGCCGTTGAGGCTGCCGATGATGGGAATCTGCGTCGCCTTCTTCGCGGCGCTGATGTGCTCGAGGTACTCGTCGGGACCGAGGTTGTATTCCTCCGCCTCGGGGAAGTAGCTCAGCGCTTCCTGGTAGCTCTCGGTGCCCTGCATCAGGAAATGATCCATCTCCTTCTGCTCGTGCACGATCTGCTCCTCGAAGAGCGAGTACATCACGATGGCGGATGCGCCGGCGTCTTCCATGCGCTTGATGTTGTCGAGATCGCGCGACAGCGGGGAGGCCGACGGGACGATCGGGTTCTTCAGCTGAAGTCCCATGTAGGTGGTTGTAAGATCCATACGTCTATCCTCTTTGTCTGATTCGATCTTCTGTGATTATTCCGCTGCCGACTCGGTCACGTTTTCCTCGACCGGCGGGATGGAGATGGCGCCGTAGAGCTTCTCGAGCTCCTGGTAGTACTTCGTGCGCATGTCGACGTGGTCCTGCGCCATGCCCATCAGGCGCTTCGCCTCGTCGGGCTTGCTCTTGAAGAGCATGTTGAAGCGGGTCTCCGTCTTGATGAAATCCTCGACCGACAGCTTCGGCGGCTTGGAATCCAGCTTGAAGGGATTCTTGCCCTCCATCGCCAGGTCGGGATTGAAGCGGTACAGCGGCCACAGGCCGGAGTTGACCAGCGTCGTCTGATGCTCCATGCCCTTCGACATGTCGATGCCGTGCGCGATGCAGTGGCTGTAGGCGATGATCAGCGACGGACCGTCGTACGCCTCGGCCTCGAGGAAGGCCTTGAGCGTCTGGTTGTCGTTGGCGCCCATGGCGACCTGCGCGACGTATACCGTGCCGTAGCTCATGGCCATCAGGCCAAGATCCTTCTTGGCGATGGGCTTGCCGCCGGCGGCGAATTTCGCCACGGCGCCGATCGGCGTCGCCTTCGACATCTGTCCGCCGGTGTTGGAGTACACCTCGGTATCCATCACGAGCACGTTCACGTTTTTGCCGGATGCGAGCACGTGGTCCAGACCGCCGTAACCGATGTCATAGGCCCAGCCGTCGCCGCCCATGATCCACACGCTGCGGCGGATCAGGTAGTCGGCCACCGCCAGCAGGCGCTTCGCCTCGGGATTGTCGAGACCGTTGAGCTTGTCCTTCAGAGCCGCGACGCGCTTGCGCTGTTCGGCAACGCCGGTCTCGCTCTTCTGCTCGGCTTCGAGCAGCTCGCGCACGAAGGTCTCACCGAGATCGCCGGCCATGCGCATCAGCAGCTCGCGGGCGAACTGCTCCTGCTTGTCGACGGTCAGGCGGAAACCGAATCCGAATTCCGCGTTGTCCTCGAACAGGGAGTTCGACCAGGTCGGACCGCGTCCGTTGGCGTCTTTGGCCCACGGCGTCGTGGGGAGGTTGCCGCCGTAAATGGACGAGCAGCCCGTGGCGTTGGCCACCATCATGCGGTCGCCGAAGAGCTGGCTGGCGAGCTTGACGTACGGCGTCTCGCCGCAGCCCGAGCAGGCGCCGGAGAATTCAAACAGCGGCTGCAGCAGCTGCGAGCCCTTGATCGTGTCGATGCGTGCCTGCGTGCGGTCGAACTCGGGGATGTTGAGGAAAAAGTCCCAGTTCTCGCGCTCCTGCTCGCGGACAGGCGGCTGGGGAATCATGTTCAGCGCTTTCAGGCGCACTTCCTTCTTGTTCTTGGCGGGACACACTTCCACGCAGAGTTCGCAGCCCGTGCAGTCCTCGGGCGCCACCTGGATGCTGTACTTCATCCCGGCGTACTCCTTGCCGCGGGCGTCGCAGTACTTGAAGGTCTCGGGCGCATCGGCGACTTCCTTCTCGTCGAACACCTTGATCCGGATCGTGGCGTGCGGACACACCATCGCGCATTTGTTGCACTGGATGCACACCTCGGGATCCCACTCGGGGATTTCCAGCGCGATGTTGCGCTTCTCCCACATCGTCGTGGCGGTGGGGAAGGTGCCGTCCACCGGGAAGGCGCTCGTGGGCACCTCGTCGCCGTGTCCCTCGATGATGCGCGCGGTGACCTCGCGCACGAACTCCGGCGCCTTGTCCGAAACGGTCGGGGGCATTGCGATGCTGCTCGTGGCCTCGGCGGGCACCTCGACTTCATGCAGGTGCTCGAGCGTCTGGTCCACCGCGTTGAAGTTCATCTGCACGATGCGGTCGCCCTTGCTGCCGTAGGTCTTCTTGATGGCGTCCTTGATCTTCGCGATCGCCTCGTCCTTCGGCAGGATGCCGGAAATCGCGAAGAAGCAGGTCTGCATGATCGTGTTCACGCGCGCGCCCATGCCCGTTGCATGTGCCACGTCATAGCCGTCGATCACGTAGAACTTCGCCTTTTTGTCGATCAGCTGCTGCTGCACCTTGCGCGGCATCTTGTCCCAGACCTCGTCGGGACCGTAGGGACTGTTGAGCAGGAAGGTGCCGCCCTCGACGAGCTTCGAGAGCATGTCGAACTTCTCGAGGAAGACGAACTGATGGCAGGCGATGAATTTCGCGTGATTGATCAGGTAGGTGCTCTTGATCGGACGCGGACCGAAGCGCAGATGCGAAGTAGTCATCGAGCCCGACTTCTTCGAGTCGTACACGAAATAGCCCTGCGCGTAATAATCGGTTTCCGTGCCGATGATCTTGATGGAATTCTTGTTCGCGCCCACGGTGCCGTCCGCGCCGAGGCCGTAGAACATCCCGCGGAACACGTCGTCGGGCTCCACGCTGAACTGCGGATCCCAGTCGAGGCTCGTGTTCGTCACATCCTCCTTGATGCCCACGGTGAAGTGGTTCTTCGGCGTGTCCTGCGCGAGGTTCTCGAAGACGCCCTTGACCATTGAGGGAGTGAACTCCTTCGAGGAGAGTCCATAGCGTCCGCCAACGACCTTCGGATAGTGCTCCGTCGGCAGCGTGCCGTCGTTCATCGCCTCGGCCAGCGCGGTGTGGATGTCCTGGTACAGCGGCTCACCGGCGGAGCCCGGCTCCTTCGTGCGGTCGAGCACGGCGATGGACTTCACACTCGCGGGGATTGCCTTGAGGAAATGCTTCACGGAGAAGGGACGGAAGAGGCGGACCTTGATCAGGCCGACCTTCTCGCCCTGTGCGCTCAGGTATTCCACGGCCTCCTCGGCCGCGCCGGCGCCGGAGCCCATCATGATCACCACGCGCTCGGCGTCGGGGGCGCCCACATAGTCGAAGAGATGGTACTCACGTCCGACCACGTCCTTGAACTGCGCCATCGTCTCCTCGACGAGGTCGGCACAGACGTTGTAGTAGGGATTGACGGTTTCGCGGGCCTGGAAGAACACGTCGGGATTCTGGGCGGTGCCGCGCAGCACGGGCTTCTCCGGGCTCATCGCGCGCTCGCGATGGGCGGCGATCAGCTCGTCGGGCAGCATGGCGGCCATGTCGTCGTCGGTCAGTTCCTCGATCTTCATCACCTCATGCGAGAGACGGAAGCCGTCGAAGAAATGCACGAACGGCACGCGCGCCTTCAGCGACGCCGCCTGGGCGATCAGGGCGAAATCCATGATTTCCTGCACGGAGTTCGATGCGAGCAGGCCGAAGCCGGTCTGCCGCACGGCCATCACGTCGCTGTGGTCGCCGAAAATCGACAGCGCATGCGACGCCACGGTGCGGGCGGAGACGTGAAACACCGTCGGCGTCAGCTCGCCGGCGATCTTGTACATGTTCGGGATCATCAGCAGCAGTCCCTGCGACGCGGTAAACGTCGTGGTCAGGGAGCCGGCCTGCAGGGCGCCGTGCACCGCGCCCGACGCGCCGCCCTCGCTCTGCAGCTCGGAGACCACCGGGACGGTGCCCCAGATGTTCGTCCTGCCGCGCGCGGACCACTCGTCGGCCCATTCGCCCATGTTCGAGCTGGGCGTAATCGGGTAGATGGCGCATACTTCGTTGGTTTTGTGCGCGACGAATGCCGCGGCCTCGTTGCCGTCGATCGTCACGATTCTGCGTTTGCTCATACTGTACCTCTGTTTATCGGATCAGATGTGATAATGCGTTTCGGGGATGGATGTCTCTTCGGGGATGCCTGTCCTCGCCAGTCCACTGCGCGTGCGGGATGGACGCCCCGGCGGCAGGACCGGACGCGCAGCGATTGATCCGATCGGCAGGACCGGACGCGCGGCGATTGATCCGATCGGCAGGACCGGACGCGCGGCGATTGATCCGATCGGCAGGACCGGACGTGTCGCTTCGCTCGTTGCAGACGGACAGGATGGATATACGTATATCTGGGATGGATAGCCGTGGGATGTATTCGTCAGAGAAGGCAGCCGTCCTTTCCGCTCCAGGCCGGAGCATCTGCGCCACGCCATGTCATGCGCGGCAGGTGCGGGAGATTCCGTGTGCGTCCGCCGGCGAGAGCGGACAGGGGCAGAGCGTCGTTGTGAGATGTCGGATGTACATGAAAATCGCAGGTACATACAGGTGCGTGATATTCGGATATAAAGACAGCTCTGTCCAGAAACAAATGTAACAGAATCCCCCGACAGGAGCAAGAGCCGGATGGCGGAATACGGCTTGATCCCGGCTGTCGGGGTGAATGCCCCATGTCAATTTTTTCAATCCCTTGTTTCGCAGGTCACAGCGCGGGAATCAGCGTAATCCTGGAATCTACCCGCCCAAAATATGCCCAATACATGCAGAAGATTACGTTTTAGGCTATGTTAAAAAATAATTTAACATATGCTAAAACGTGATTTCGTGACAAAATTGCGTTTCTCGATGCTGAACAGCATCCTCATGAGGCTTGGCTGATCTCCGTCCGCCATGCCCTCCGGAACACACCGGGAGGGATCCAATGCTTCGCGATTCACTCGAGCTTGAGCAGTACTATTCCACGAGCACCGGCAGCGTCGTCGAAATATCCGCACCGGAGATCGACAGCATGTAGCTCCCGGCGGGGAGGGAACTGAAATCCAGGGAGAGACTCCCCGCGCCGGACTGCGTGAACATGTTTTCCGTGCTTAGCACCGTGCGCCCGAGCAGATCCCGCATCGTGAAACGATATGTCCCCGGCCGGGGGATGTCCAGCTGTACCAGAGTCTGCCCCCGGGAGGGGTGGGGATACAGGCGGGCATGCATCCTGTCGGGCATGTGTGCCGGCTGGTCATCAGCCGCAAGCGGCTGAGCGGAGCGGAACAGTCCGCAGCCGCGGGTCCCGGCGTACAGCCGGCCCGCTCCGTCAAACGCAATGGATGTGATTTCCGTGGTGGGGGGAGTGGATGCCAGCCGCGTCCAGTTGCGCATGTCGTCGCTGTACCAGATGCCTTCCGCGGTTCCGGGAACGCAGTCGCCCCGCCGGTCGAAATCCCGGCCGGTGAGCACGTACACCCGTCCATCCTTCACGGCATGATCGAACACGCCGATATCCGTGCCGATGGAGATGGCCGACCAGGTCGCGCCGCCGTTCGTGGTGAAGCGCAGTGAAGCGGTCGTTCCGTCACAGCCGGCAAGGATGGTGCCGTCCGGCAGCATGTTCGCACGGAGGATGTTGTCGCTGAATTGTTCGACGAGGGAAGCCGTGATCCGGGTGGACATGTACATCCCGCCTTCCGCGGCAATGAGAACGGTGTCCCCCTGCGTGGCCTGGATCCGGCGGATGTATCCGGCTCCGGGGGAGACCGGCGCGCCGATGCGCTGCTTCTGCGTGTCGAACAGGTGAATGTGGCTGCCGGGATCAATGCCGAGCGAGACGTAATCGCCGACGAGCCATGTGCCGTCCGTCAGCCGCGTGCACGTAAGCGGGACGCCGCCCACGCTTGCGGTGGGGAGGTCGATCCCGAGGGGACGGAATTCGATGTGCAGGATATCACTTTCGAAAAGCTGCGAACCGCCCCGGAGCAGCATCCCCGTGGCGTCGCGGATGAGATGCGGGGAGATGACCGGTTCGATGTACTGCATCACCGGACTCCACTCCCAGTGCCGTCCGTCATCGCTGAACGCAACGCCGTCAACGCTGCAGCTGTCCAGCAGCGCAGTCATTCTGTATCCCATATTCATGAGATCGGTGACCACTGCGTACCCGATGTCGAGAGGACGCGCATCCCCGCTTGCGGTGTCGACCAGGTAGAATCCATCGAGTGCGGTGGAGACCAGGAGCTCGCCCGAAGAGGTGAGGATCATGTTCATCACGTCCAGTCCGGCATTGATGCGTTCCCAGTGCAGTCCCTCGTCGCGGGAGAGGAAAATCCCGGCACTGTCGGAGCGGAGCCGCGAGGGGATCGGAGTGAAGGGTTTTGTTCCGAGTCCGAGAAACACGGTCTGCGACGGACTCTCGATAAGGCTGCGCACATGCAGTTCCTCGGAATCCGGTGCGAAGCGGTGCCGCGCGGCATCCCCGTCCCAGTTGCGGGACGAGACCCGGAGGTCGGCGAAGGCGAAGGCGGATAATATGCGTCCGCGCTGAGTAATCAGGGATGGATGTGTCATATACGCGGGCACCCTGGTGCTGTCGTCGATCCGCACGGTTGACTCCCACGTGCTGCCGCCGTCGGTACTGATCGAGGTGGTCCCCGGATTGTACCCCGCGACGATCCAGCCCTTCTCATTCATATCGATGCGGCGCGTGGTGTTCGCCCGTGGAGGAGGGTTCGGGAGGGCTTCCCACTGCATTCCGTGATCCGTGGAGCGCAGCAGGTCGCCGTGGGCGGTGGCCGCCCAGATGCTGCCGTCCCGCAGGCGGTTCATCGCCACGATATCCGCGTTGGCGCGCAGCTGCCACTGCTCGCCGTCCGCGGAATGCCGGATCCCGCTCGCGCTGCCGCAGAGAATGCCGCCGTCCGCGGCCTGCAGCAATGCGCGCACGGGATACCAGTCCGGCGACACATCCCTGAATGCGCCGGCGTTTTCCTCCAGCAGGAACACTCCGCGTCCGTGATAGCCGTGCAGTGTGGAGGGACCGCATACGAGGTACCGCCCCGGTGAAACTTCGAGCATATGTCCCGCATAACCGCCATGGACAAGCGGGACCGGCTCCCAGACAATTTCCTGTGACAGCAGCGTCCCCGGCAGCGTCGCGAGAAACAGAACAATTCCTTTCAATACACCATTGAAAAACAACATGAGACCCTCCACTCGAATTGTTGATGGTACGTTCTGCGACGGTATGAACATTATACGATGCGGATATCTCATAACCAACCCGTCTCCGTCCCGCCTTGCCGGCCAACGGCCAACAGCCAACGACCAACCCGCCTCCGCAAAGCTTCGGCGGGCTTTCGGCGGCCTTTTTGCCCTCCCTCCGTCCAATCGCTATATTTATTGTTTGATTCGAAACCAACAGGCGGATGCACATGCAGTTTACACAACGGACACATACCTGCGGCGCGCTGCGCGCCGCGAACACCGGCGAAACCGTCACGCTCAACGGCTGGGTGGACGGCAGGCGCGACCTCGGCGGGATGATTTTCATCGACCTGCGCGACCGCTACGGACTCACACAGGTCGTCTTCGCGCCGCAGCACAACGCAGAGGTGCACGAGCAGGCGCATGAACTGCGTTCGGAGTACGTGCTGTCTGTCACGGGCACGGTGCAGGCGCGTCCCGAAGGCATGGCCAACGACGAGATGCCCACCGGCGGGATCGAGGTCATCGTCGATGCGTTCGAGATCCTTAACCGCTCGGAAATCCCCCCCTTCGAAATCGAAGACGACGTCGACGCCTACGAGGATCTCCGCCTCAAGTACCGCTATCTCGACCTGCGGCGTCCCGTGCTGCAGAAGAATCTGCTCCTCCGCAGCAAGGTCTACCAGGTGGTACACCGCTACTTCGACGAGCACGACTTCGTCGAAATCGAAACGCCGGTGCTGATGAAAAGCACGCCCGAGGGGGCGCGGGACTATCTCGTGCCGAGCCGCATCCATGCCGGTCGCTTCTACGCGCTGCCGCAGTCGCCGCAGACCTACAAGCAGCTGCTCATGGTTTCGGGCTTCGACCGCTACATGCAGATCGTCAAGTGCTTCCGCGACGAAGACCTCCGCGCCGACCGCCAGCCCGAGTTCACGCAGATCGACCTCGAGATGTCCTTCGTGCACGCGCAGGACGTCTACCGCCTGATCGAGGGACTGATCCAGCGCATGCTCAAGGAGACGCTGCATGTCGACCTCGAGCTGCCCATCCCGGTGATGGATTATTACGAGGCGCTGGAGCGCTACGGATCGGACAAGCCCGACCTGCGCTTCGACATGGAGCTGGTCACGCTCAGCGACGTGCTGCGCGGGGCGGAGTTCAAGGTGTTCAGCGGCGCGCTGGAGAAGGACGGCATTGTCTCGGGCATCAACGTCAAGGGACGCGCCGAGGAATTCAGCCGAAAGAAACTCGACGAAGTCACCGAGCGCGCCAAGGCGCTGGGGATGGGCGGACTCGTGTGGATGAAAGCCGCGGACGGCGGACTCACGTCGCCGATCGCGAAATTTCTCTCCGACGAACAGCTCGCGGGCATCCGCGAGTCCATGGCCGCAGAGGACGGCGACCTCATCCTCATCGTCGCCGACGCGCGCCGCAAGCTCGCGCTCGAGGCGCTGGGCACGCTGCGCGTGGAGCTGGCGAAGGAACTGGATCTCGTCGACCGCAGGGCGCATCGCCTTCTATGGGTGGTGGATTTCCCGCTGTTCCAGTGGGACGACGAAACGCAGCGCTATTACGCCGAGCATCATCCCTTCACCGGACCGAAACCCGAGGATATTCCGCTGCTCGACAGCGATCCCCTCAGGGCCCGGGCGGACTGCTACGACCTGGTCTGGAACGGCAGCGAGGTGGGAAGCGGCAGCATCCGCATCCACGACAGCGCGCTGCAGGCGAAAATCTTTTCGGTGCTCGGTCTCTCAGAGAAGGAGATCGAGGAGAAGTTCGGCTTCCTCATCAATGCGTTCCGCTACGGGGCACCGCCGCACGGCGGCATCGCGCTCGGACTCGACCGCATCATCACGCTGCTCGCGGGCATCACGAGCATCCGCGAGGTCATCGCCTTCCCGAAAACCAACAGCGCCCTGTCGCTGATGGACGGCGCACCGTCGCATCCTTCCGCCGACCAGCTCAAGGAACTGCACATCGAACTCCGGAAGTAAGCCATGATGGATCTGATTTTCTACAATGCCAACCAGGTCGTCACCGCCGGCGGCTCGAACGGCGCGGCCCGCCGCGGCGCGGACATGCGCGAGATCGGCGTGATCGAGGATGCCGCCGTCGGTGTGAAGGACGGGAAGATCACATACGTAGGTCCCTCCGACGGCATCGACATCAGCGACGCCGAGCGCACGGTGAGCGCAATGGGCAAGACCATCCTTCCCGGCTTCGTGGATTCACATACGCACCTGGTGTTTGCCGGTGCGCGGGAAGAGGAATTCGCCCGCCGCATCGCCGGTGCCACGTATGCGGAAATCGCGGCGTCCGGCGGCGGCATCAACACGACGGTGAAAGCCACGCGCGCCGCGAGCAAGGTGGAGCTGACCGAATACGCCCTGCACCGGCTCGACAGCTGTCTCGGTTTCGGATCCACCACCGTGGAGATAAAGAGCGGCTACGGCCTCGACACCGAAAACGAGATCAAGATGCTCGAGGTGATCAATGAATTGAAGGATCTGCACGTCGTGGAGATTGTGCCGACCTTTCTCGGCGCGCATACCATTCCCTTCGACTATAAGGACAGGAGGGAGGAATACCTGCGCATGGTGCTCGAGGAGATGCTGCCGGAAGTGGCCTCGCGCAGGCTGGCGGAGTACTGCGATGTGTTCGTCGAGCACAACGCCTTTTCGCTCGAGGAGGCGCATGCGGTGTTCACGCGCGCCCGCGAGCTGGGTTTGAAGGTGCGCGTGCACGCCGATCAGATCACGGCGGGATCCGGTTCCGAGCTGGCCGCTGACATGCATGCGGCGTCCGCCGACCATCTTGATCACATCAGCGACGAGGGGATCGAGCGCATGAAGAAAAGCGGCACCATTGCCACGATGCTGCCGGGCGTCTCGCTCTTTCTTGGTGAGCCTTTTCCGGATGCGCGCCGCCTGATCGATGCCGGACTCCCCGTGGCGCTCGCCACCGACGCCAATCCCGGCTCCTGCATGAGCGAGAACATTCAGCTCATGATGAGTCTGGCCGCCCTGCAGATGCGCATGACCATGGAGGAAATCATCACCGCGGTCACCATCAACGCTGCGGCCGCGCTCGACCGCGCCGACACACACGGCAGCATCGAGGAGGGCAAGCAGGCCGATTTCCTCATGTTCGACACACCCACGTATCACCGCATCATCTACCATTACGGGGTCAATCACCTCAACACCGTCGTGAAAAACGGCCGCATCGTGCTGGAAAAACGCTACGCGAACGCGTAGGTTCGTAGGGCCGAGCCAACGGCTCGGCCTCTTCTGGCCGGAATGAAGCTTCGGCTCGGGTTTTCCCGTCCCCGATGACATCCCGAATTCCATTGCCCAATCCATTGTTTCTTCATATTTTACTAAGTTAGAAGATATTCACGGACGAAATTCCAGTATCTTTATACAGCACATTTTTTACAAAGGAGACGGAATGAAACAGCTTCTTACTTTTACGCTCATGGCGCTGCTTTTCACGGCCTGCGGACAGCAGGAATCGCAGGACACCGACGCTGCCGCCGGTGATGTGATGAAGGTCACGGCACTGCTCGAGCAGCCCGAGCCGATGAACGACAAGGAAGTGGTGCTCGAGGGCACGGTCACGCATGTGTGTAAGCACGGCGGACGCCGCGTGCATCTGACTGACGTGGAAACCAATGAGAAAATCCGCGTCGAAGCTCCGGAAGACATGCCCGCCTTCGCACGCGAACTCGAGGGCAGCGACATCGTGGTGACGGGCGTCCTCAAGGAGACCCGCATCGACGCCGCCTATCTTGACGAGTGGGAGGCGGAGATCCGCCAGGCCGCCGAGGAAGGCAACGAAGAAGCCGCACACGATCATGCCGGACAGGACCTCGCCGAGCACGAGAAGGAAATGGACCAGATGGAAGGCGAAATGCCCGAGGGCGAGGTAGCCGAGGGTGAAATGGCCGAAGGCGAGCATGTCGCGGCCGGCAATGACGGACACGTCGAACCGCAGGGCATGGACGCCGTCAACGCCATGCGCAAGGAACTCGAAGAGAGCGGCAAGCCGTACCTCTCCCAGTGGCACATCGAGTGCATCACGTACAAGATGAAGGATGGCAGCGAGGCTCCCGTTGCGAAGCAGCCTACAGCCGACGAAGGTGCCGAGGAGCACGCGCACTGAGTTACGCTTCCGATCGATTTTTCAGAAGGCCGGGTGAATATCCGGCCTTTTGTATATTTGGGGTTATGCAAGCACGAGCACGAGCACGATTGATTCAGTCTGCAGTGCTTCGCCTGTTCTCTGGATGACACGTAACCAACAACCGCCAACGGCCAACAGCCAACAGCCAACAGCTAATAGCCTTTATGAAACTTACCCAACGCATCCGCAAATGGAACCAGGCGATTCATCGCGATCTCGGCTATCTGTTTGCGGGCATGACCGTGATCTATGCCATTTCCGGCATCGCACTCAATCATATCAAGGAATGGGATCCCAACTATTCCATCACCCGCATGGAAATCCAGGTGCAGGGCGGCATCTCACCGGACGACTTCACGAAAGATGACGCGCTCGAGCTTCTCGCGCAGTTCGACGAGGAGAACAACTACAAAAAGCATTACTTTCCCGACGGGGCCACACTGAAAATTTTTCTCGACGGCGGAAGTGTGATCGTCGATCGCGAGAGCGGGGCGGGCGTGCTCGAGCACGCACGGCGGCGTCCGGTGTTTTTTGAATCCAATTATCTCCACTATAATACACCGCGGGGACTCTGGACCTGGTTCGCCGACATTTTTGCCGGCGCACTGATACTGCTCGCGATTTCGGGACTCTTCATCCTCAAGGGCAAGAAGGGCATCACCGGACGCGGCGCATGGCTGACCGGCATCGGCATCCTCATCCCCGCGATCTTCCTGATCCTCTATCTCTGACAACTGTTGTTTCATCCGCGGCACCGCCATGAATACACCGAACACCGGCACGCTGACATCCGACGGGAATCCTGCATTCCGTAACATTCGTGAAGCCGGGGACGGCACTGCCGGCGCGGCATCCGACATCATCCTTCGCACCGAGAATCTCTCGAAGCGCTTTGGCAAGCGTCTCGCCGTCGACCAGCTGAACATCGAGGTGCACCGTGGCGATATCTACGGTTTTCTCGGTCCCAACGGCGCCGGCAAGAGCACGACCATCCGCATGATGCTTACGCTGATCGCTCCGACAAGCGGCTCCCTTGCACTATTCGGTGCCGACGTGCGGCAGCATCGCAGCGTGCTCGCGCGCGTGGGCGGGCTCGTCGAGCGTCCCGATTTCTACCTCTACCTCAGCGCGCAGAAAAACCTCGAGATCGTCTCCGCGCTGTACGGGGAGGTCGACCGGGAGCGCATCGCGGAGGTGCTGCACATCGTCGGACTCGCCGACCGCGCGAAGGATCGCGTCAAGGCCTATTCGCACGGCATGAAGCAGCGCCTCGGCATCGCGCAGGCCCTGCTGCCGGATCCGGAGCTGCTGATTCTGGACGAGCCGACGAACGGACTCGATCCGCAGGGCATGAAGGAGGTCCGCGAACTCATCCTCCGTCTCAACCGTGAGCACGGGATGACGATTTTCCTCTCGTCGCATCTCCTCAACGAAATCGAGCAGGTCGCCACGCGCATGTGCATCCTGCACCGCGGACAGCTTGTCGTGCAGGGCCGCGTGCGGGAGCTGCTCAGCCACGACCGCATCGCCGTACGCATCAATGCAGAGCCCCCTGACAGGGCTCTCGAAGTGCTGCAGGGCATGGGGCACGCCGAGGATATCGACGCGCGCGACGATGGCATTCACTGTGTCATGGCGGAAGCCGACCTGGCGCGCACGAACGCGGCACTGGTGGAAGCGGGATTAGCCGTCTCCGGTTTCGCGCCGCGGCGCTCGCTGGAGGATTACTTCCTCAGCATCACCGAACAGCCCGACGAGGAGCAGATCGCATGACCCGCAGTCCTGAATCCCTGCGTCCCTACGCGTCGCTCACCGTCGGCGTGATTGCCTTCATCGCGTATCTCATCACGCTGGCTCCCTCGCTGGATTTCATCGATGCCGGCGAGCTCGCGGCGGTGGCTCACACCTGGGGCATCGCGCATCCAACCGGGTATCCGCTCTTTACGCTGCTGGCGGGACTGTGGTCATATATCCCCGCCGGCGACGGTATTTTCCGCATGAACGTCCTGGCAGCGCTGCTCTCGGCGGCTTCCGCGGGCATCATGGTGCAGGCGATCTGGGTGCTGCTCGGGGTTGCGCCGAAGCCGCGGCAGAAAGACAAGCGCAAGAAGAAAAGCATTCAGGAGAACGTCCGCGCGCCCGATCCCGCGCATCGTCTGCAGGCGGCCGTGATCGGGGCGCTTGTGCTGGCCTTCTCCGGCACCTTCTGGCGCACGGCGCTTTCCATCGAAGTTTACTCCCTGCACATGCTCATGCTTGCGCTGCTGATCTGGAGCAGCGCGCTGCTTCTGACCACACCGTCCGACGACGCATCCATGCGCCGCCGCCGTCTGCTGATCACGGCGCTCCTGCTGGGACTGGCATTCGGCAATCACATGAGCACGATCTTTTTCGTTCCCGCTCTGGCGCTCACCGCGCTGTGGCGTTTCGGGCGCGACCGGTCGTTCTGGACCGACGTCGCCTTCGCCGTGCCGGTGTTCGCGGCGGGACTGCTGACGTACCTCTATCTGCCGCTGCGCGCCGCCGCGGATCCGTTTCTCAACTGGGGCAATCCTGATGCGCTTGAGCGTTTTATCTGGCACGTCACAGGCAAGCAATACAGCGTCTGGATGTTCTCGAGCTTCGAGGCCTGGAAGAAACAGTTCGCGTACGCATTCACGGCCTTCGGTCGCGACACCATGTACGTCGGCGCGGTCGCGGCCCTCGCCGGCATCACCGGTACCTTCCGCCGCGGCGGTTGGCTCGGCACCTGGCTGCTCACGGCCTTCCTGACCTGCCTGTTCTGGGCGGCGGGATATGACATCCACGACATCGACACGTACTTCCTGCTGGGCTTTTTCGTCATCGCGATGTGGGCTGCCTTCGCCGTGATGGATGTGCTGCAGACGCGCCAGCGGCAGCTCAAGGGCTGGTTGCATCCCGCCGGCGTGGCGGGAGCGGTGTTGATTCTTCCGCTGCTGTTCGGCGGGGGACGCATCTCCCAGAGCGGCAATTATCTCGTGGAGGATTACACGAAAAGCATGTTCGCCTCCTTCGAGGAGGATGCCTGCGTGCTGTCGTTTCAGTGGGATTACTGGGTGTCGGCATCCTACTATTACCAGCTCGTCGAGGACATGCGCACGGATGTGATCGTCATCGACAAGGAGCTGCTGCGTCGCTCGTGGTATCTCGAGCAGATCCGGATCAACTTCCCGGAACTGTATGCGGCCTCGAAAACCGAGATCGCGCAGTTTGAGGAGGAACTCTACAAGTTCGAGCACGACCTCCCGTATAACCCCGAGATCATCGAGGCGGCGTTCAACCGCATGGTGAACAGCTTTTTCGATCATCAGTACGGAAAGCGTCCCCTCTACGTCACGCATGAAATCGAGGAGCAGTTCGCGCCGGGATACGTGCGCGTGCCGGAGGGACTGGCCCTGCGGCTGTATCGTCCCGAGGACGTGCCAGCCGCGGCCACGGCTCGGCTGCCCGAGCTGCGGTATCGTCCATTTGACAGCGACGACCGCCTCGTCAAAGGAATCAAGGGGATGTACGCGACGATGCTTTTCAGCCATGCGACGTATCAGCATCGCGCGGGAAACTATGACACGGCGGCGCCGCTGTTCGAGCGGACACTGGATTTCGTGCCGGGGGATCCGAACGTCATCAGCTGGATGCGCCGCAACGAGCAGCTTCGCGCTGCCGGTGAATGAAAAAGGACAGGCATCGGGCCTGTCCTTCAGCATGGAAAAAGGGGATGGGGAAGCGGGGTGCTATTCTTCCGTCTTTTTACCGCTGACGGGATCGATCTTGAAGCTCGCGACGGCGCGTTCGTTGGATTCGAACACCTTGAAGACCTTGATCAGCTGCGTGATCATGAACAGGCTTTTGATCTTCTCGGTAACGTTGGAGATGCGCATATCGCCGCCGGCATTGTTGATGCTGGTCAGTGCGGAGATCATCGCGCCGAGTCCGGAGCTGTTGATCCACTTCACTTTCGACACGTCGAGGACGATTTTCAGGAATCCGTCCCGGACGAGATCCTTGATTTTCTCACGAAACTCCGTGGTCTCCGGATCGCCCATGAGGTTTCCCTTCAGGGCAAGGACGACCACATCGTCTTCAATGTGTTCTTTGATCTGCATGTACGGCCTCTGATAGTGAGTGATTGTCTATGACTTTTTCTTTTTTTTCGCTTCGTCGACGAGATGCGCGAATTCACAGTTGCCCTGCCAGGTGCAGCTCCCGCAGTTGGTTTCCTGGCGGGGGATGTCGTGGAAGCAGCGGGGACAGCGGTCGGTCATCGGGTTTTCGATGACATACCCGCACTGGGGACAGGTGCGCTGCTCCGCACGCAGTTTTTCCTCATGCGTGCGGGCATCCTGTTCGTTCATACCGATTCACCACCCTCTCCGGCTTCAAGTGAATGCGTGATGCGGCGAACGGCGTCCGCCTGATCAATCAGCAGGCGCGGCTGTGCGACATGCACCGCCTCTTCCACGCTCGGAAGCTCGCCTTTCAGATAGAGAAACACATGATACCCGAGGCGGTTCCGGTCATTCGGTTCAACGACCGGGATGTCGTCGACCGCCTGGTAGGCGCGTTTTTCAAGACTGTCATCAGGCCACTGCTTCACACCTGGCGCCATGTGTTCCTCCTGTATCGCAAATCGTGTCGTTCGTGGGGGCTTCTCTACGAAGATGCATCAATATGTGAGATTTCGGGCACTTTGTCAAAGTACTGACCGTGTTGCGGCCCGGCAGAAACAAACGACCACCGGCACACGCGGATGCCGGTGGTCTGGAACCGGATGCTGGCCGGTGCTTATTTCTTCTTTGCGCGTTTCTTCGCTGCGGCTTTCTTCACGGCCTGTTTCGCGGGAGATTTTCTGGCTGCAGATTTCTTCGCGGCAGCTTTTTTGGCCGCGCCTTTCCTGACGGGGACCTTCTTCGCTGCCGTCTTCCGCGCCGCTTTTTTTGTCGCGGATTTCCGGGTCGCGGATTTCCGAGTCGCGGATTTCCGGGTCGCGGATTTCTTTGCGGTGCGCTTGCGGGTGGCCGGTTTTTTCTTCGGTGCGCCGTCGCCTTCGAGCAGTCCGGTGGCATCCACCGCACGGAGTCCGCCGGAAATCTTCCGGATCTCATCGTCGGTTTCATCCGCCACGAATGCGACCGTCGCGATGGTCGTGCGCAGCTCGTTCGCGTCGAGATTCGCGCCGGCGATGCTGTGGCTGAAGACGACCGTGTCATCGAAGAGCAGTCCGTACGCACCGATCGGATAGGTAGCATTGCGGCGCATCAGGAGTCCGAGCAGCTTGGGACCGATTTTCGCGCCCTGCACGACATACGACAGGGCATTGACGATGCAGTCGTCCTTGCTCAGCGGTTTGACGCTCACGTGCACGGTGGCGGAGCCGCGGCGGATCACAAAGGACTTGTCGATTTCCTCAACGAGGTTTTTGTAGTTCTTCCCGTAGATTTCCCGCAGGTATTTCTTTACGCGCTGTCGGGTCACGTTGACGATATTAGCCATGTGCTGTGCTCCTTGAATTGATTGCGTGCATCCGGATCATTCTTCTTCCTTTTTCGCCGCGGCCTTGAGCAGGGCCAGCTCTTCCTCGACCTCGCTTCCGGCTTCCAGCTTGGCGAACTCGTCGTCGAGCGACGTGGTCTCGCCGGCGAGCTCCGACATCGCTTCCGCCTCGGATTCCGCGCGGAGCACTTTCTGTTCGTACTTGTCGAAATTGGCGAACGCGCCGTCGCCGACACCGGCGAGGCTCGAGGAAATCTGCTTCTTCGCTTTCGCGGCCTGATGCCGGGCAATCAGGGTTCCCTGGCGCACGCGGGCCTCGTCGAGCTTGGCCTTGAGCTGCTCGAGCTGTCCACGCATGGCCGTCGACGTCTGCTTCGCCTCCGCCACCGGAGCTTCGAGATCCGTTGCGGCCTTCTCGAACATGTTCTTTTTCTCGAGTGCCTGGCGGGCCAGATCGTCGCGTCCGGCGTTGACTGCCTTCACCGCGCGCTCCTGCCACTGCGCCGCCAGTTTCTTCTTCTCCTTATGCTGCCGCTCGAGCTGCTTCTCGTTTGCGATGGCCGAACCCACGGCGGTGGTGGCCTTGTTGACCGCCTCCTCCATCTCGATGACCATCTGCTTGATCATCTTCTCCGGATCTTCGGCCTTGTCGAGAATATCATTGATATTCGCTTTGAAAATATCCGTGATGCGCGAGAATATACCTGCCATGCGATACCTCCGGTGATTGCTGGATAGTCCAATCTGTACGAATGAAAACAATATATGATTTTCGATACGTATTTCCAGTGAGGATATTCCTCTCCCGCTGCCGTGGTCCCTCTCGGCAGGCAATCGGCAGATGAACCAACCAGGCGCAGACACGGGAAAATCTGTTGCCCGAAGCAGAAACATATTCCGCCCGGGAATTGTTAGAACATTGTTGCCCATCAAGAGGATAAAATAGATATGAAATCACTTCTCGTCTCCACGCTGCTTCTGCTCATTTCCTCCATGCCGCTGAATGCACAGGATGCGGCGACCACGCTCCCGCCGCTGCCGGAACCGTCCACACCCGCCATTGCGCTCGAGGAGCTGCGCGCGCATGTGCGGTGGCTGTCTTCCGATGAACTCGAGGGACGCGGTACGGGTACACCGTCGATCGATCTCGCCGCCGATTACATCGCGCGGGAGTTCGCGCGTTACGGACTCAAACCCGGAGGCGAGAACGGCACGTATTTCCAGGTCTTCGAGGTGATTACGGGCGTGGCCTCGCAGCGCAATGCCCTGGCGATGGAAAGCGCGGGTGCGCGCACGCCGCTGGACACCATGCAGTTCATGCCGTATTCCTTTTCAGCCTCCGGCTCCTTCACCGGCACACCGACCTTCGCGGGCTACGGCATCGTGGCAGAGGACGAGGGCATTGACGATTACGAGAATCTTGATGTCCGGGGAAGGGTCGTGATCGTGCGTGACGGGATACCTGCGGACGCGAATCCCCACAGCGCGGTGGGCCTGCTCGCCACCGCCCGCAGCAAGGAGCTTATCGCGCGTGAGCGCGGTGCGGCGGCCCTGCTGATCATCGAGGACAACGAGACACAGCTGCGCAAGCTGCGCTATGACGGTTCACCGTCACGCGCGCAGATTCCCGTCGGACGCATCGGCGTGGCGGCCGCGCGTGAGATTCTCTCCGCGGCGGGAATGACGGAACATGAGAAAGACATGTTCGGGAAGGGACCCGCTCCGAGGATGGAAGAACCGTCCGCGCTCATGCTTCAGGGGGAATTCAACGTGCAGCTCGTCAGCAAGAAGACACGCAACGTCATCGGGATCGTGCCGGGCGTCGATCCCGCGCACAGGGAGGAGGCGTTCGTGATCGGGGCGCATTACGACCATCTCGGCTGGGGACAGCACGGCAGCCTCTACCGCGGCAGCGTGCCCATGATCCACAATGGCGCGGATGACAATGCGTCGGGCACCGCCGGCGTGCTCGAACTCGCGCAGCATTTCGCCGCCGCACCTGCCGCGCGCACGCTCGTGTTCATGACATTCAGCGGCGAGGAAATGGGACTGCTCGGGTCGGCCCACTGGGTCAGCAATCCCACCATCCCCATAGAGCGTATCCGTGCCATGTTCAATCTCGATATGGTAGGACGCCTGCCGAAGGACAACCGCCGCCTCAATGTGCAGGGCATCGGCACGTCGCCGCTGTGGAAGCCGATGGTAGAGAAGCTTAACGACACCGAGTCCTTCGATCTCGCGCTGATCGAGGACGGACACGGCGCGAGCGATCATTCCTCCTTCTATGCGAAAGACATCCCGGTGCTGTTTTTCTTTACCGGACTGCACGCGGATTATCATCGTCCGAGCGATGACGCGCATCTCCTGAATTACGAAGGACAGACCGATGTCGTCCGCTATGTCGCCGAAGCCGTCACCGCCGCCGACGCGGAGGATGACATTCCGTTCACCCGCGTCAAGAAGGCAGATGAGCAGCCTGTGGCGCGTTTCAACGTGTATGTCGGCACCATGCCCGACTACGCGTACTCGGGCGATGGATTCCGCATTACCGGGACCAGCCCGGGGAGCCCCGCCGACAAAGCAGGCCTCGACGACGGCGACGTGATCGTGCGCTTTGGCGAGACCGAGGTGAAGAACATCTACGACTACATGACGGCACTCAGCCGGCATGAACCCGGCGAGGACGTGCCCGTCGTCGTGCGCCGCGGCGAGGAGCAAGTGACGCTGACGGTGGGACTCGTTAGTAAATAGAATCGTATCGCTTTCCTTTTTACATTACATGCGGAGCCACACGGCGGCTCCGGTTCTCTCGTCATGCGCAGCCTGTCGAAGCATGACCTTTTCGGATTCCGTCACACTGCGGCAGGCTCAGTGTCACGGTGCCCCTGCCCGATGTGAGAGTGCCCGGCTGCCGGAATGCCCGCATGTGCCACATTTCGGAACGCATCATGAACATCCTGATCCGCAGCAGTCTCATCCTGCTCATCGCCGCCGCATCCTGCGATCTCAGCGCACAGGTCAGTGAAACCATCGAGGCCGATGAACTTCGCGCCCATGTCGAATATCTCGCATCCGATGCGCTCAAGGGACGCATGCCCGGCACGCCGGGCGGGGATTCTGCAGCGGCGTATGTCCGCGACCGCTTCCGCGAGGCCGGACTCAAGCTGCTCGGCGATGATGGCTACCAGAGTTTCGAGGTCGTGACCGGCATCGAAGCCGGCGACGGCTGTGCGCTCACTGTCGCGGGTGAGGCCGCCGAGCGCGGCAGCAGCTTCATGCCGCTGTCATTCTCCGGCGAGGGGACGCTGAACGACGAGGTCGTCTGTGCTGGTTTCGGCTTCGATTTCGAAAGTGACACCGGCGCATGGCGTGACTATGCCGATCTGAACGCAGAGGGGAAATGGGTGCTGATCCTGCGCGGCAGTCCCGACGACGAGAGCGGCGACTACGATCCCTTCATGTCCCTGCGCAAGAAAGCCATGGTGGCGCGCGACCACGGCGCGGCAGGTGTGCTGTTTACTGCCGGACCAAAATTCGACAAGGATGACGCACTGGTCGAGCTGGATTATCAGCGGCAGGAATCCTCGATGGACATCCCGGTGCTGAGCATCACGCGCGGCATCGCCAATCGCCTGCTGCATCAGACGACCGTCGCGGAACTTGAAGCGCGGCTCGTCGAAGCGAAAAAGCCGCTGCCGGCCGGGTGCTCCGGCACGGTGAACGCGACGGTGGAGCTGGTGCGGAAAAGCATCAGCGCGCACAATGTCGTCGGCATGATTCGCGGCAGCGATCCCGCGCTCGCGGACGAGTACATCGTGATCGGCGCGCATTATGACCACCTCGGGATGGGCGGACCCGGATCGGGCTCGCGTCGTCCCGACACGACAGCCGTGCACAACGGCGCCGACGATAACGCTTCGGGTGTGGCGGCCGTGATCGAGATCGCCGAGCGGCTCGCGGCCAATCCCGGACAGCTCAAGCACAGCCTCATCGCCGTCGCCTTCTCCGCCGAGGAAATGGGACTGCTCGGAAGCAAGTACTTTGTCGATCATCCGCCAGTGGATCTCGACAGGGTGACGCTGATGGCAAATCTCGACATGGTGGGAAGGATGGAAGAGGGGAAGAAAAACGTCAGTATCGGCGGGACGGGAACGGCGGTCGACCTCGATACGCTCGTCAAGGAGGTTAGCGCGGGACAGGGCTTCAACGCCGCGCTCTCCCCCGAGGGATACGGTCCGTCGGATCATGCCGCCTTCTACTCCCGCGACATTCCCGTTCTGTTTTTCTTTACCGGCGTGCATCAGGATTATCACACTCCCGCCGATGACGCTGATCTGCTGAACTACGAGGGTGAAAAGCAGATCGGTGATCTGATCACGGATATTCTGCTCAGGATCGACGGACGCAGCGAGGCGCTGGCCTATCAGGAGGCCGGCCCGAAAAGCCGTCCCCGGACATCGAAACGCTTCAAGGTGACGCTCGGTATCATGCCCGACGTTTCGGGGAGCGAGACGCGCGGGCTCCGGGCGGATGCCGTTATCAAGGGTCGTCCCGCCGACCTGGCAGGCATGCAGAAAGGCGACATTATCGTGGCGATGGAAGGGAAGCCGGTTGGCGGCATCTACGAGTACATGAACCGGCTCTCGGAGTTCAAGGCGGGGCAGCGCATCAGTGTCGAAGTGCTTCGCGGGGAAGAGCATGTCGTGCTGATCGTCGAGCTGTAAGATCCTGCCCGCCGGGACTGATACTGCCTGAGCTGCACCCTCACTCGTCGACAGGCTCAGCGTGGTGTTGTCGCAGGGTGCGGGATGACGGTATCGCCATTTGCCCTTGGTGCCGTGAGAAGAGCTTCGTATGTTTGTATACACGCCGGCTTGAGGAGGCCGGTGAGGGATTTCGAGGATGTCATTTCGCCGAATTTTGCGGCACTGTCTGCTGCTGTTCGGATTGAATGACACATCCACGTTGAAGAAAGGATTACCCCATGTCCCGCCGCATCGCATTTCTGCTCCTCGCCCTCGTAAACATCCACATCGTGTATTCCCAGAATGCCGTCCTGCGCGGTGCCGTGCACGATGACGACGGCCGTCCGTTGGAAGGCGTGCACGCATATATCGAGGCACAGCAGCGCGGCACGGTCACCAACAGCCGCGGACACTATTTCCTCGGGGGACTCGAGGAGGGGCAGATGCACGTTCGCTTTTCCCATATCGGGTACGCTTCGGAGCAGCGGCGGATCAAGCTCCGCAGCGGCGACTCCGTCTCGATCAGCGTACAGATGACCGCAAGGTTGCTGGACATGGGCGACGTGACCATCACGGGCACGCGCAGCCATGAACTGCAGCGCGAATCGCCCTTCCCGGTGAGCGTGGTCGGATCGGAGCAGCTCATCCGTTCCGCACCCGTGAGCGTTTCCGATGCGCTCGACGCGGAACCCGGCATCGCACTGCTGCGTGATGGCGTCTGGGGAACGGATGTCAGCATTCGCGGGCTCTCGCGCGCCAATGTCGTCACACTGGTCGACGGGGCGCGTATCGAAACGGCCACGAATCTCGCTGCCGGACTCTCGCTTGTCGATGTCACGGATGTCGACCGCGTGGAAGTCATTCGCAGCGGGGCGTCGAGCATGTACGGTACGGGCGCCACGGGTGGAGTGGTCAATGTCGTGACACGGAACGGCACGTATTCCAACGCCTTCCGTCTTTCCGGGGGATTCAATTCCAGTTACACGAGTGTCAACAACGGCAGCGGGGCGGCGCTGACCGTCGATGCCTCCGACAGCCGCTGGTATCTGCACCTCCACGGCGGAATGCGCGGCGCGGAAGACGCGCGGACGCCCGACGGTGTGCTGCGCGACAGTCGTTTCCATGACCGCAGTATGAATCTGTCCGCGGGGGTGCGTCCATTCGGCACGCATGAAATGCGGCTGCGCTATCAGCGCGTGCGTGCCGAGGATGTCGGTATCCCCGGCGGCGCGGCCTTCCCGGAGCAGGCATCCGCCCGCTATCCCGATGAGGATCGCGAACTCCTGATGGCCGAGTATGACAGCGGTCCGCTCGGCACCCGGCTGCGCGGGCTTTCACTGCAGGTCTTCCGCCAGATCATCGGACGCAATGTCGAACTCATCCCGAACGCGGCGGTTGTCGTGCGTCCGTCAGCCGACCACGTCATGAACGGACTGCAGGCGCAGTCCATCTGGCATTTCGGCGCACACCGTCTCACGGTTGGTGTTGACGGCTGGCAGCGCAGTTACAGCGGCATCCGTCTGCGCGAGGTCCGCGCCACGAACACGGTGATCGCCGACCTCCCGCTGCCCGACGCGCGCTTTCGCAGTCTGGGCCTGTACGCACAGGACGACGTCAGCCTCGACGCGCAGCGTCTGCGCCTGACAGTCGGCGGACGCATCGATCAGATCCACGTTGAAAACGACGAGTCGTATGATCTGCAATACATCGAGCGCGACGGGGAGCGCAATACTTCTCCGCCCGGACGCATGCTGCGCTGGCCGGCCGAGGGATCCGACGAGATTTCCTGGAGCGCCCATGCGGGTGTGCTGTATCATCTGACCGACGCCATCGACCTCACCGCCAATGCCGCGCGTTCCTTTCGCGCGCCCTCGCTCGAGGAGCGCTTCCAGTTTATCGAACTCGGCGGTGCGGCCTATGTCGGTGACGTGGATCTCGCCGCGGAGAAGGGCACGTTCCTTGACGCGGGCATCCGACTGCGTGACGATGATTTCACGCTGCGCGCCAATGCGTTTCTGCGTTTGATGGGCGACCTGGTGGTGGACGCTCGCGTCAATGACACGCTGTACCGCAAGTCCAACGTGGGGGAAGCGCGTCTGTACGGTGCCGAATTCACCGGGGAGTTCCGTCTCGCAGACGGATTCATTGGCTACGCGTCGGCGGCGCTCGTGCGGGGCGAGGATACCGGCGCCGGGACCGATCTGCCGCAGATGCCGCCGCTCAGCGGACGTGCGGGACTGCGTCTGGCGATGCTTCCAGCAGTGACCGTCGATCTTTCCGCCGATCTCACAGCAGATCAGGAGCACACGGCTCCCGGCGAGATCCGCACGCCCGGCTCGATGCGCGTGAATCTGCGCCTGCGCAGCGATCAACTGCGCTTCGGCTCCGTCGGGTTCTCGCTCTCGGGCGGGGTGGAGAATCTCTTCGACCGCGCCTGGCGTCGGCATCTGTCCACTCTGCGCGGACTGATCGTCAGCGAGCCCGGCCGCAACATCTACATACGAATGCGTGTACTTTGGTAAGCGGAGCGTCATGACCTGGTTCATCATCGCATTCAGCTCGGCCCTGCTTTCCGCTGTCGCGGCCGTCTCGCAGAAGAAGGTGCTCTTCCGCCTCGACGCGTTCGACTTTTCGGTGCTGCTCGCGCAGGTCACGCTGCTGTTCACGCTGCCGCTCTTCGCAGCCGTCGATGTTGCCGCACTGGAGATCCTGCCGCTGACCCTGCTTTTCGGCAAATCCCTTCTCGGAGCGCTGGCATTCCTCTGCGTGATGAAGGCGATCAAGAGTCTCGAACTCAGCGGTGCGCTGCCGATGATGGTGCTCACTCCAGGTCTCGTGGCGTTGACGGCATTCATCTTCATCGGTGATACGCTGTCGTTGCAGGAGACCGGTGGACTGCTCCTCCTGCTTGCGGGCACATACGTGCTGGAAATGCGTCCGGGCGTATCGCTGCTGCAGCCATTCACCGTCTTCGCCAGCTCACGCCGGCATCACTACATCGTCGCGGCACTGCTGCTGTTCACCGTCACATCCGTGCTCGACCGCTACCTGCTCGCTGACCTCCGGCTCGAGCCGCTGTCGATGCTGGCTTTCCAGAATCTTTTCCACGCCTTCTTTTTCCTACTCTTCGCATTCTTCACGGGGCGCCGCCTCGCGCCCATGCTCAGGGAGGCGCGTCCCGCCGCAGGCTGGTTCGTCTTCATCGCCATCTGCACGGTCGGGTACCGTTTCGCCCACATTGAGGCGGTGAGCATGGCGCCCGTCGCCCTTGTGCTCGGCGTCAAGCGGCTGTCGGTATTCATCGCCGCCATGCTCGGCGGCCGCCTGTTCCGCGAACAGCATCTGCCGCGCAAGGCAGTCGCCATCATCGTGCTCATCGCCGGCGCCACACTGGTCGTCGGATTGTGAGCGCCGCTGGTCGCCACGCCAACGACCGGACGCATACGCGTTACCGTGCCCATGGCGGAGGTCCGGATGTCCATTTTCACTGCCGCCGCATTTTTTCGACGTAGTCTCCGAATTGTTACATTTCATGAAAGGAATGACATTCATCATACAGGCGGCATGGCGCACGCGCATCATCATCACACCGAGGAGGCCGACAGCGGGCATATCCGTTTCGCATTCTTCCTGAACCTCTTCTTCGCCCTCGCGGAGATCGCAGGGGGACTGTTGACCAACAGTCTCGCCATTCTCTCCGATGCGCTGCACGATTTCGGCGACAGTTTCATTCTCGGGATGAGCTGGTTTCTCGAGCGGTACTCCCGCAAGGGCCGCACCGTGCGATACTCCTACGGCTACCGCCGCTTTTCGCTGCTGGGCGCGCTGCTCAACGCCGTCATCCTCATCGCCGGCTCGGTATTCATCATCAGCGAGGCCATTCCGCGGCTCACCGATCCGCAGCATCCCGATGCACAGGGCATGATGTGGTTCGCCATCGCGGGCGTATTGATCAACGGCGTCGCCGTACTCCGCCTCCGCAAGGGCCGCTCGATGAACACCCGCGTCGTGTCGTGGCACCTGATCGAGGACGTCCTCGGCTGGATTGGTGTGCTCATCGCCAGCATCGTCATGCAGTACTGGGATGTCCCCATCCTCGATCCCATTCTCTCGCTGCTCATCGCCTCGTACATCCTGTACTACAACGTGTTCCGGAATTTTTCGAAGACCATCGCGCTCTTTCTGCAGGCCGTGCCCGACGATATCGATCTGCGCGACATGGAGACGAAAATGCGCGCCGTGCCGCATGTGACCTCGGTGCATCATATGCACGTCTGGTCCCTCGACGGCTCCCGTCATGTGCTCTCAGCACACGTCGTCGTTGACGCCGGAGCGGACAAGCAGGACGTCATGGCCACCAAGCGGGAGGTCAAGAAGATCATCCTCGAACACGATATCGAGCATCTCACCATCGAGGTGGAATTCGAGGATGAGGAATGTGTCATGGGGGACGAATGGCATCACAGTGCCGGGTGGGATGCCGACGCCGGGCGGGATGCCGACGCCGAGCGGGATGCCGACGCCGGGCGGGATGCCGACACCGGGCGGGATGCCGATGCCGGGCGGGATGCCGACACAATCAAACAATCGCACTGACACGGAGACCGCATGGAATCGTCAAATCTGATGTTCGCCTTTGCCCTTACGCTGTTTGCAGGCCTTTCGACGGGTATTGGCAGTGCGCTTGCCTTTTTTGCGAAACGCACCAACACGAAGTTTCTTTCTCTGTCGATGGGCTTCTCCGCCGGTGTGATGATATACGTCTCGATGGTGGAGATTTTTGTCAAGGCGAAAGATTCGCTTGTCGAGGTGCTCGGGGTGGTTGACGGCAACTGGGTGACCGTCGGTGGTTTCTTCGGCGGCATCGCGCTGATCGGAATCATCGACAAACTCGTGCCATCGGCCGAGAATCCGCATGAGATGCGCATGGTCGAGGATATCCCGTCAACGAACGGCGGTCAGCCAGACATGAGCCGTCTCATGCGCGTTGGCGTCTTTTCGGCACTCGCGATTGCCATCCATAATTTCCCCGAAGGACTCGCGACCTTTCTTTCCGCCATCGAGGATCCCATGCTCGGTGTTCCCATCGCCGTCGCCATTGCGATACACAACATCCCCGAGGGTATCGCGGTATCGATTCCCATCTATTACGCCTCCGGAAAACGGAAAAAGGCCTTTCTGCTTTCCTTCAGCTCCGGACTCGCCGAGCCCGTCGGTGCCGTCATCGGATATTTCATCCTTCTGCAGTTCTTCAGCGAGGTCATATTCGGGATCGTGTTCGCTTCCGTTGCCGGCATCATGGTGTTCATCTCCCTCGACGAGCTGCTTCCCGGTGCCCAGCAATACGGCGAGCATCATCTGTCCATCTACGGACTCATCGCGGGGATGGTCGTGATGGCGGTGTCACTGCTGCTGTTCGTGTAAGGCCGAGCCAGCGGTTCGGCCTGTTCGTGTAGGGCCGAGCCAACGGCTCAGCCAGGGGCCGGCACCCAACTGCGCCAGTCCCGCATTTTTCGTATGTTGTCCTGCCGACAAATCAATCCCGATTCATGCAATCCCACCTGACGGAGCGACCATGAATACGCCGCTGGAAGACTATCCCCTGTATCCCGTTCCGGATGTCCGGCAGTTCCAGGATATCCTGCGCAACGGACTGCTCGAGCATCCCGACCGCATTGCGCTGGCGGATCTGAATCCCACCCCTATCCAGCAGGTCACCTATGCGCAGCTCTATCGCCATGTCATCCGCTTCGGAAAAGCCCTGAAAAAGCTGGGTATCAGGGATCGCGATCATGTGGCGGTCATCGCGGAAAACCGCGTGCAGTGGGGCATCGCCTACCTCGCCATCGCGTCCTTCAACTGCGTCGCGGTACCGATTGACCGCAACCTGCAGGACAATGAGATCCTCACCATCCTCCATGCGTCCAACGCCCGTGCGGCGGTGTTCTCGGAAAGTTTCCGAGACATGTTCGCCGGTTTCGTGCACGAGGTGCGCGACCTGGAGCTGCTCATCGACATGGACCTGCCCGCCCTGCGCGACGGTATTCATTCGATGAAGGAACTGATCGACGGGGAGGATGTCGCCGCAAACGGCACCGATCTGCCGACGATCGATCCGACCGCATTGTCAGTGCTGGTGTTTACATCCGGATCGATGGGACACGCGAAAGGCGTGATGCTGTCACAGAAAAACATCTGCACCAATCTGCGCGGCATGCTCCAGATGGTGGAAATCCTCAAAGAGGATCGCTTTCTTTCGGTGCTTCCCATCCATCACACCTACGAATGCACCTGTGGCTTCCTCTGTCCGCTGGTGAAAGGTGCGTCGGCGCATTATGCCCGCTCGCTCAAAACCGTGGCCGAAGATATGCTCTCCGTGCGTCCCTCGATTCTGCTCGGCGTGCCGCTGCTTTTCGATAAAATGTACCGCCGCATCACGCAGGCCATCGCGGAGAAAAAACTGACGGCCGCGATCATTCGTCCCCTGCAGGCCCTCACCGGTGTGCTCGAGCGCCTCGGTGTCTCCGGTGTGCGCCGGAAAATCTTCAGCGAAGTCCACGAACGTTTCGGCGGGAATATCCGTATTCTCATCGCCGGCGGCGCGGCGCCTGACATCGAAGTCGCCCAGGGATTCCGCGCACTGGGATTCCAGTTCATTCAGGGATACGGTCTGACCGAAACCGCGCCGATCCTCGCGCTCAACCGCCTGCGCCGTTTCAAAGACGAAGCGGCCGGGCTTCCGCTCCCCGGTGTGAGCCTGCGCATTGCCAGTCCCGACGATGAGGGACGCGGGGAAATTCTCGCATCGGGCGAGAGTGTCATGCTCGGCTATTACCGCAACGAGGAGGCAACCGCGACGGTGCTGCGCGACGGCTGGTTCGCCACCGGTGATTTCGGATTCATTGATTCCGACGGCTTCCTGCATATCAACGGACGGAAGAAAAACGTGATCATCGCGCGCAACGGGGAGAACGTGTTTCCCGAAGAACTCGAGGATCACGTCAACCGCATTCCCTTCGTGCTCGAATCGGTGGTGTACGGGAAGACGGAAGAGGACGGCGACGAGCGCATCGCGGTGATGATCGTGCCCGACGCCACCGCGGTGTATGAGTACGCGGAGGAGAGCGAGACCGCGGTGACACCGGAGTTCGTACAGCAGCTGCTCGACGGGGAGATCCGCAAACTCAACCACAAGCTGCCGGTCCACAAGCAGATCCGCAGCGTGCAGATCAAGGAAACGGAGTTCGAGAAGACTACCACGCAGAAGATCAAGCGCTACCTCGTCAACGCGGAGGATTCGACACACTGATTTCTCCGATGCCGTTGCGTGCGCGAGCACGTGTCTGACCGGGGAGTTCCCGCTGCAGCTGAGGAGTGCGAAGCCGCTGTATCTACTGCAGCCAATTCCATTGCATGAGGGAAATCTGTATCTTCACGGGATAACACGTACACATTCATCGCAGGAGATCATATGAAACGCATATACACAGTGTTTTTCTCAGTGCTTCTGGGCGTGCTGACCACCGGCTGCATTGAGACGCACATGCTGATCACCGTGGAAAAGGACGGAAGCGGCACCGTGCAGGAGCGCGTTGTGATGAACAACATGGTCGTCGGTATGATGCAGGGGATGGCCAAGTCGATGGGCGGAGAGGATGTCGAGAACGAGGCTCCCGATCAACTCTTCTCGCGCGAAAAGGCGCTCGATCAGGCTGCCGAAATGGGCGAGGGGGTCGAACTGGTTTCGTATGAGGAAGTCAGTGATGCCAGCGGCACGGGCTACGTCGCCGTGTTCAGCTTTACGGATATCAACACCCTGCGCGTAAAACAGGATCCGGGGGAGTCCATGCCGACCATGCCCGGCGAGGCGGAGGAGGCAGAGCCCGTGGAGGGTGAAGAGAACGAGCATATTTTCTTCGCTTTCGAGCCAGGCTCTCCCGCGCGCCTGACCATCACACCACCCGAGACGGATGAAGAGGAGGAAGAAGAAATCGAAACCGAGGTCGAGGTCGAGGAGGAAGCGGAAGATGCCGAGAACCAGATTCAGCTCGGCGGCTTCGAGCAGATGGCACAGTTCATGCGCGGGATGCATGTGAGCATGGTCGTACAGGTGCGCGGCGACATCGTGGAGACGAACGCGCAGTATGTCGACGGACCGAAAATCACCATCATGGATATCGATTTCGACAAGCTCATCGACGATCCGGAGAAACTCAAGGAACTTGAGGCGGCCGAGGAGAAAGGTCCCGCCGCGGTGCAGAACATTCTCAAGGACATCCCCGGTATGAAAGTTGATGTCAGCGAAGACATTTTCGTGACGTTCAACTGATCGCCGTTTCATCAAATACTTGGAGAATCTCATGTCCGACCGCATGATTGAGCAGTTCATGGAAATGGTCCGCATCCCGAGCGAATCGGGGAACGAGGCCGAAATGATATCCTACCTGAAAAAAGAGTTCGAGGCACTTGGCGGGGAGGCGGAGACCGATGCATACGGGAATCTTATCGCGCGTTTCCCCGCGAAGGGCTGCGAGGGGAAGGATCCGATCCTGCTGTCGTGCCATGCCGACACGGTAAAGCCGGGCGTGGGCATTGAACCGGTGCTCGCTGACGGCGTCATCCGCTCGAAGGGCGACACCATCCTCGCCGCGGACGACAAGGCGGGCATCGCCGAAATGCTCGAGGCCCTGCGCATCGCCGAGGTGCGTCCTCCGGTGGAAGTCGCTATCTCGCGGCAGGAGGAGGTCGGCCTGCTCGGCGTGAAGAACCTCGACTACAGCAGGCTCACCGCGAAGAAGGGCTTCCTGCTCGACAACGACACGCTCGACACCATCGTGATCGGTGGACCGTCGTATTTCGCGATCGATGTGGACATCGAGGGACGCGCGGCGCATGCCGGCATGGAACCTGAGAAGGGGATATCCGCCATCGTGGCCGCGTCGAAGGCCATCAGCGCGCTGCGGCTGGGACGCCTGGACAAGGAGACGACCGCGAACGTGGGCGTGATCGAGGGCGGGATGATCCGCAACGGTGTGCCCGACAAGGCGCGTTTCCTGGCTGAGTGCCGTTCGCTCACGCATGAGAAGGCCGAGGCACTGGCCAGGGAGATGGAGGATGTCATCCGACGCGAGGTGGAGGGCGTGGGCGCGAAGCCGGTGATCACGGTGGACAATCTCTGCCAGGCCGTGGACATCCCGGAGGATTCATGGACGGTGGAGATGGCGAAGAAAGCGCTGAAGACCGCCGGCGTGGATGCGACGACGACGTTCATCACCGGCTTCACTGATGCATCGATATACAACAACATGGGGATCGAGATGGCCGTGGTCGGCATCGGCGCGCGCCTCGAGCACTCCACCGAAGAGCACATTCATATCGAGGATATGAAAAAGGCGCTTACGATGGTCGTTGAGCTGCTGCGGCTCTCGGCGGAATAGGCAGGCCCGCGGAGCCGTTGGCTCGGCGCTATTGTGTCATCCGTGATCTCGGGATGACGTTTGTTCAACCCCCTGCATACTGCCTACTGCCTACTGTCGCTCCGAGGGGCACCATTTCGCGATGACGCATTCGCCGCAGCGGGGACGCCGGGCAATGCAGGTCTTGCGTCCGTGGAGGATGAAAAGATGGCTGGCGTCGGTCCAGTCTTTTTTCGGAATGATGGCGGTGAGTTCCCGCTCGATCACTTCCGGATTATCGGACGCGGTGAACTCCAGCAGGTTGGTGATGCGCTTCACGTGCGTGTCCACAGGAAAGCCCGGCACGCCAAAGGCGTTTCCCAGCACGACGTTCGCTGTCTTGCGTCCCACCCCCGGCAGCGCCGTGAGTTCTTCCATCGTCGATGGCACCTCGCCGCCGTGCTCCTCGACGATGGACCGACAGCAGGCCTTGATGTTTTTCGACTTGTTCTGAAAAAAGCCCGTGCTGCGGATGATTCCCGCAATGTCTTCCTGCGCCGCATCAGCCATGGCTTCGGGCGTGGGATAGCGGGCGAAGAGCTCTGGCGTGACCATGTTTACGCGTTCGTCGGTGCACTGGGCCGAGAGAATCGTGGCCACGAGCAGCTGGAAGGCGTCCTCGTGCAGCAGTGCGCAGGCAGGCACCGGAAATTCCTTCCGCAGCGCGCGGAGGATTTTGCGCATGCGCGCCTTCTGTTCGGCGGGGGATTCTGTCTGGAGGAGGGATGTATGCTTCGTTGCGGTCATGATGGCTTTTTCTTATAATCCGAAAGTATATGTACGCACGTCATCGCAGGTCTGCCCTCGTCGCGACGGCGCGACGCCTGATTTCTCGCCAATGTACGGGATTCTCATGAAATCTTTCGCGCTCCTCATTCTCCTTGTGCTGCTTGTCGCGCCGGAGGCGGACGCACAGCTGCGCGGTTATCCTTTCGCACCCCGGCTCTACTCCTGGCGTTTCGGGGTTGAAGGCGGCGTCGGCGTGCTCGGCAGTGATCTCACAAAGGAAAGCCAGGATTATCATTTTCGTCCGCTCGGGAATCTCGAATTCACCTACGTGTTTCACCGCAATGCGGCGTTCGGGGCATTTGCCGGCGGCGGGCTTCTGCGCAGCACGCAGGCATCCCTTGAATCCAACACCGACTTCGTGCATGGCGGACTCCTGCTCGAGCTGCGCATCCCGACGCTGCGCGGCACCGTTTTTCCGGTGTTCCAACTCCGCGGAGGGGTGCTGTCAATGCGTCCGGATCTGCGCGAGGGCCCCGTTACGGTCGGTGAACCCGCTTCCGCCCACTGGCTCTATGCCGCCGCCGCGGGGGTGGAGACAATATCCTGGCGTCGGCTCGGCATCCGCCTCCTTTTCGGCGTTGCGTACACGAGCACCGATAAATGGGATCTGATCATTCGCGGAGACGATAACGACGGCTACTCCTGGACCGCGCTTTCCATGCAATATTATTTCCAGATGCGGCGGTAGATGGCGGCGATGCTCTGTTTCTTCGCATCGGATCTCCACGGCCACCGGCATCGCTACGACGCGCTCTTCGATCGCATCGCGGCCGAGCGGCCGGCTGCCGTTTTCCTCGGCGGTGACCTGCTGCCTGCGCATGCGCGTTCGGCGAAGGGACTGTATCCCGAGGTCGCGGATTTTATCGGGGACTTTTTCGCCGCGCGGCTGGCACTGCTTCGCGAGCAGCTCGGAGAGCATTATCCCCCCGTCTTTCTGATTCTCGGCAACGACGATCCGCGAGCGGAGGAACGGCAGCTGTTCGACGCACGATACACTGGGCTGTGGACATACATGCACAATATGCGCGCGGACTGGCGGGAGTATGAGGTGTTCGGGTACGCGCACGTGCCGCCGACGCCGTTTCAGCTCAAGGACTGGGAGCGTTACGACGTCTCGCGCTATGTCGATCCCGGTTGTATCTCCCCGGAACACGGCATGCATTCCGTGCCGGTGGATACGCTCGAACTCCGTTACGGCACTATACAGGAGGATCTCGAACGCCTCACGGCGGGGCGCGACATGGAGCGTGCGATCATGCTTTTTCACTCGCCGCCGTATCAGACGTTGCTCGACCGCGCCGCGCTCGACGGAAAACAAATCGACCACGTTCCCCTCGACGTTCATGTGGGCAGCATCGCCATCCGCCGCTTCATCGACCGCCTGCAGCCGCTCATCACCCTTCACGGACACATCCACGAATCAGCTTCCATCACGGGATCCTGGAAACAGCAGATCGGCCGCACATGGAGCTACACCGCCGCGCATCACCGGCGGGAGCTGGCGCTCGTGCGCTTCGATCCCGCCCGTCCGGACCAGGCGAGCAGGGAGTTGTTATAGAGGCCGCGCGGCGTCGGTGACGGCGTCAATCTTGGCGGCGTAACTACTGCGTTCGGCGATGTCTTCGTCGGTGACGTAATGGACGTCGATGAGATTGTCAACCTTGTAGCCGGTGCGCAGGAAGTTGACTTCGGCGAGACTCATGCCCCATCCCCGAAACCAGCTTTCGAGGCAGGATTTCTGCTCAGGGGTGCAGTCGATGTGCACGAGCAGATCGATGTCACTCGCCGGACCCGCGGTGCCGTTTTTCGTGCTGCCGAACAGGTACAACGCCTTGACGCCGTAGAGCTTCGGATCGAGATCCGAGGCGATGCGCTCGGCCATGCGCATCCGCCACTCCCAGTGGTCGTCGTTCATGCGCTGTGTCGGCGCGGGCGCTTCCCTGACTTCGGGCGGCGCGGTGGAAGGATCATCGAGGTAGCCGACGGCCTGTTCCAGATCGGCATTCATCAGTACGCGCAGCACCTTGCCGTCGGTGCTCCTCGGCACATCCACCACGTGCACCGTGTCAGCAAAGTTCGCGTAGTCCGGGAGCAGGTCGGCCAGGATGTTCTTTTTCCGCGTCAGAAAGGACTCATTGAACAGCACGTCATCGTCGTCGGGATAGATCGGGAGATAGCGGATCGATGCCTCCACGAGATCCTGGAAGAAATGCGTGCCGAATGAAAGGTCCGGCAGGTAGCCGCCCTGTTCGCGTGCCATCTCCATGAGCAGCGCCGTGTTGTTGATGTCGGAGTAAGTGACACTGACGCCGAGCTTGATGTCGCCGCGGCTGCCCCACCGGCCGGGACCGATGAGGATGAACTGCCGCTTGGGCAGCAGCTTGTTGAGCTTGCCGATGATGCGTCCCACGGTCACGAGATCGTTGCGCTCAAACAACTCGGAATAGCGCCGGGGATCGACGTACACGATATGCGTGATATCCGGCAGACGTCCGTTGGAGATGTACCGGTTCGCCGTGAAAACCTTCCGGTCCCGCGGGATGTCCTGCGGGATGGGCGATGGGATGTTTTCCTGCGAGAAGCTCTGCGGACGGCATTGCAGGAGGTACAGATGCTTCCCGTCGGAGGCGAACTCCACGTCCACCGGCGTCTCGAGATTCTCCTTGAACAGCGTCAGCATTTCGTGGATTTCCCGCACGAAATCCGTATTGGAAATCAGTCCGTTGAAGGTCACGGCGTACAGGTCGTTGTCGAAATCCAGGTCGAATCCGAAGGGCTGACGGATGGTGTCGCCGTCGTACTGCGATACCACGCTGTTGATGCCCGGATACTCGTTTCCCACATCTCGCAGCAGGTCGAGCACGTCGACGGTTTCGAAGGTCTCCTTCTCGAGATTGATCACGTCGATGCGCTTCGGCGAGTAACGCACGATCTCGTCAGGAGTGATGTTGACGCGCAGCGACGGCTGACCGGGCGCCAGCAGCACGGGATAGTCGTCGCCGATGCGATCGACCGCGCGCGTGCCGAGACCCGGTACGAGGCGGATCAGTCCGTCCTCCCGCCGGATGCGCGGCGACCATCGGAACTCGTTGTTGCTGAATGCCACGCCCGACCAGGTCGGCATCAGGTACTTGCCCACGCGGACGCCGACGACTTCCTGAATCATGATTCCCATCTCCTCGTGGAAATCCAGCAGTCCGCGTTCGGCGCGGTACTCGATCGGATCGGGACCGAAGGTGGACGCGTATACCTCCGCGATGGCGTCGAGCAGCGCAGCGATGCGCTGCGCCTTCGTGCCGGCGTTGGCGAGGAATAGGCTTTTGTATTTTCCCGAAAACGCGGCGTTCATGCTGTCTTCGAGCAGCGACGAGCTGCGCACGATCAGCGGGTGGTCTCCGAAGTCGTCCAGTGCCACCGCGAGACCCTTGATGAATTCGGGCGAGAAATACGAATTCTTGAACACCTGGATAATGGACGGGTATTCTTCCCGCACCTGCTCGATGTCGAGGTATTTCTGGTTGAATACCTCCTCGAGGTTGTTGTAGTGGATGAAGTTGAGAATCCCGTCGGAGGTAATGTACCATGTCTTCGGGATGCGTACGTTCTGAAAGCGTCCTGATCGCTCCTGCTCCTGACGGATGATATGCCAGGCGAGGAACAGCCCCGAGCTCTTGCCGCCGAGCTTCCCATGGCTTTTCTGGTGGAAAATGATGCGCTTGGTGAGGTCGAAGAAATCATGCACGCCGAGATAATCCTTGGCGATGTTGATGTACGGCAGCTGCTCGGTGAAGAAGCGCCGGATCAGTGAAACGCGCAGCCCCTTTTCGGTGGACGGCGAAAGTTCGATGCCCTCGGGGAAGATGTGATAGTAACGGCTGATGGCGTCGACGATCTCGGCGAGCGATGTATCGAGGTTCTCCACCGAGTTGACGAGGAAGGACGCCTTGTCGTCCTTGATCCACTTCTGGATGAGATAGAGGATCTCCTCTTCGCTCAGGTGCTCCGCGGCGATCTGGAAGATCTCGTCGCTCTGCGCGATGAAATTGTGCAGCTGCTCGCGCTGCCGGGGACGGTTGCTTTCGCCGAACACGTCCGGATCGTTTTCGTTGCGCGCGCTGAAGCGCTGCATGAGATCGCAGGCGGTATTGATGCCCGCCCAGCAGAGACGGTTGAGCATTTTCCGCGAAATGCGCGTGTAGAGATTCTGATCGGTGCGCCGGAGCATCTGCAGGATGACCTTCCACTCCTCGCGCTTCTTCTCGGCGAGCTGCTGCTTGAGAGACTGCCACTCGGAGAAAACGTTGTGCAGACGGTGGTGAAGAATGTGGTGCCCGAGACGCTCGGAAATCGTGTTGATCAGTTTGCGCTCCTCTTTGAGGAACGGTCCCTCGTCGGCCGGACCGACTTCCCGCGTATAGAATATCTCGATCGTTCCTTCCACCCGGTCCTGGATGACGATGTCGGCGGAGAGGCGCCAGGGAGATTCCACGAATTCGGGGGAGGTGTAGGATTTGCCGCCGTAGCGGATCCGCGCACGGCAGATGTCGGGAAACTGCCAGCCGGGAGGGATGGCCTCGAGCACGCCTTCGAACACTTCGTCGAAGCTGCGGTCATGCTGCGCGAGCACCTCCTCGACGTGATAGAGACAGTTCAGCTCCTTCGCGCGTTCTCCCAGCGCGTAGAGCAGATCACCGAGCGATTTTTCCTTGCGGTCCATACAACGCCTGCATCTGGTATCGTTTTCGTGGTTGGAAAATAATCATTGCACGCGCGAGGCGAAAGATGCTGCGGAAATTAACGGAGAAAACGGTGCGGAATTGAGACTTGTTCCGAAAAGTCATACCTTGCAACCACAGCGTCGAACGTCCGTTCCCACGCGACGGCCGCGTACCGGCAGGGTAGCTGCACCGGTGACGGGCCGACAGATCCTGCACACACGCACTTCAGAATACGGCATGGAGACAGGCATGAGTGGAGAATCCTTCAATCCCTTCCGGATGGCACAGCAGCAGTTTGACGGCATCGCCGAGCAGCTCACGCTCGACGAGGCAACACGGACACTCCTGCGCGTCCCCGATCGGGAATTGCATTTCAACATTCCCATCCGCATGGATGACGGAAGCTACAAGGTCTTTCGCGGATTCCGCATCCAGCACAACACCGCGCGGGGTCCCGCCAAGGGCGGCGTTCGCTTTCACCCGCAGGAAACCGTCGACACGGTTCGTGCGCTGGCGATGTGGATGACGTGGAAAACCGCGCTTGTGGACCTGCCGCTCGGCGGCGGCAAGGGCGGTGTGATCTGCGATCCGCATAATCTTTCGATGCGTGAGCAGGAGGCGCTCTGCCGCGGCTGGGTGCGACGGATCATCGAGATTCTCGGTCCGGAAAGCGACGTGCCCGCACCCGACGTGATGACCTCGTCGCAGCATATGCTGTGGATGCTCGATGAATATGAGCATCTCGTCGGCCATCGTGCTCCCGGAGCCATCACGGGCAAGCCCATCGGGCTCGGCGGTTCGCTCGGTCGGACCGAGTCCACCGGCTACGGCGTCGTCTTTGCCGTGCGAGAAGCGCTCGGTGAACTGGGTCTGCGCATCGAGGATACTACGGCATCGGTGCAGGGCTTCGGCCATGTTGCACAGCATGTAATTGACCTGCTGACCTCATACGGGGGCACGGTAACCTGCGTTTCGAGCTGGGATCAGAAGGAGCAGGCCGCGTTCTGCTTCCGCAAGAAAGACGGTGTGCAGCTCAAGGAGCTGCGCACGATCACCAACTCGTACGGGGAAATCAGCCGTGCGAAGGCCGCCGACGCCGGCTATGAAGTGCTGCCCGGGGATTCGTGGATCGAGCAGGATGTGGAAGTGCTCATCCCCGCCGCGCTGGAGAACCAGATCAATCGCGACACGGTCAAGCAAATCAAAGACAGTGTGAAGATCATCGCGGAGGGGGCGAATGGTCCGACCACGCCGCCTGCCGACGCGGTGATTAAAGAGCGCGGCATCTGGCTCATCCCCGATTTTCTCGCGAATTCCGGCGGCGTGACCTGCAGCTACTTCGAGCAGGTGCAGAGCAACATGAACTATTACTGGACACGTGACGAGGTTATCAGCAAACTCGATACGAAGATGACCGAAGCCTATTACGCCGTGTCGCAGATGGCGCGGCGTCGCAACATCCCCATGCGCGATGCAGCATACATGATCGCCATCGCCCGCGTGGCCGAGGCCTGCAAGCTTCGCGGCTGGGTGTAATCCAGGAAATCCATGCTTCCCCGACGCGCACAGATCGACGAAGTCACCGACCTGATTGAAAAATCGGGTGTCGGCGGCGAGGTGCCGAAGACGCATCAGCTCGATTTCAAGGACCTGATGAACTTCCGCATCAATAACATCCTGCTGGTGTCCAGTCTGTACGACTATTACACGCTGGTGGAAGACGGCCAGTTGACGGAAGCGATTTTCAATGAGTACTCGGAGCTGAATCTCCATTATGCGCCGCATATCACGCGCGTGAATTCGGGCGAGGCGGCGCTGCGCCTGCTGGAGTCGCAGGAATTCGACCTGATCATTTCCATGCTTCGCCTCGGCGACATGGATCTCGCCTCCTTCTGCGGCAATCTCAAGCGGCAGCATCCCGAACTGCCCGTCGTACTGCTGTCATTCCAGTCAGCGGAATTCGACCTGTACATGAAAACGGCCGATGTCTCGCAGTTCGACAACGTATTCGTGTGGTCGGGCGACCGCAAGCTGTTTCTCGCCATCATCAAGTTGCTTGAGGATATCCGCAACGCGCCGGTGGACTGCCTCGAGTTCGGGGTGCGAACGATTCTGCTTGTGGAAGATTCCCCCTGGTTCTATTCCTCCTATCTGCCGATGATTTATGCCGAACTGATCAAGCAGGTGCAGGCGCTCATTGAGGAAGGAAAGAATTTTGCGGACAAGCTGCTGCGGCAGCGCGCACGGCCGAAGATATTCCTTGCCAGCAGTTACGAAGAGGCGATGACGCTGTACCGCAAATACGGCAGCACCCTGCTCGGTATCATCGCCGACATGGCCTTCCCCTGTGAGGGAGAGCGTGACGACCTGGCCGGGCTCAAATTCTCGCGCACGGTGCGGGAGGAGTATCCCGAACTGCCGATTCTCATTCAGTCTTCAGACACCGACCTCCGCCTGCAGATCGAGCAGGAGGGAATGACATTTGCCGACAAGAACTCGCGGATGCTGCTGCAGTCCCTCGGTGATTTCATGAAAGACAATTTCGGGTTCGGAGATTTCATCTTCCGCATGCCCGACGGGGCGGAGGTGACACGCGCGCGGAATCTGCGTGAACTGCGTGAGAAGCTGCGCTACATTCCGGATGCGTCACTGGAATTTCACGCGGCGCGTGACCACTTCAGCAACTGGCTCAAGGCGCGCACACGATTCGAACTCTCGAACAAGCTCAAGCCGGTGAAAGTCAGTCAGTTTGATTCGATGGATGATCTGCGCACTTACCTGCTCAAGGCGATCAGTGATCACCTGATCCAGGACCAGAAAGGGGTGATCTCTGATTTCGCACGCAGTGAGTACGATCCGGAGGATACGTTTCTGCGTATCGGGGCGGGATCACTCGGCGGCAAGGGGCGCGGTCTGGCCTTCACCGACAACCTGCTGCGCAAGTATCTCGCGCCGGATTATTTCCCGGGCGTGCGCATCTCCATCCCGCGGACCATCGTGCTTGGCACGGATGTCTTCGCGCAGTTCATCGAACAGAATGATCTTCTGCCGCTGGCCGTACAGAATATTTCCGACCAGGAGATCCTGCGCGCCTTTCTCCACGCCGATCTGCCTCCCACGGTGCTTGGCGACATACGCGCCATTCTCGACAAGGCACGTTTCCCGCTTGCCGTGCGTTCTTCGTCGCTGCTCGAAGACGCCATGTACCAGCCGTTCGCCGGGATTTACGCGACGATCATGATCCCGAACAGCAGTCCCGACCCGTCTGTTCGCTTTCACAATCTCACACAGGCAATCAAGTACGTGTTCGCGTCAACGTATTTCCGGCGGGCGAAGAATTATATCGAGGCCACGGCCAACCGCATCGAGGAAGAGCGCATGGCCGTGATCATCCAGGAAATGGTGGGGGAGAAGCATGATCGGTATTTCTATCCGCAAATCTCGGGAGTAGCGCGGTCGTTCAATTACTATCCTTTCGGGAAAGCGACGCAGAAGGACGGTGTGGTGAATCTCGCGCTGGGACTCGGCAAGACCATTGTTGACGGTGGTACGAGTCTGCAGTACTCACCGGCCTATCCTTCGGTGTATCCGCAGTTCGGCACCACGCGCGACCTGTTTCACAACTCGCAGCTCAAGTTTTACACGCTCGACCTGGAGTCCGACATCATCCGGAAATACCCGCGGGAAGACCAGAATCTTGTGCATCTCGATCTCGCCGCCGCCGAGGAGCACGGGACGCTCAAGTACACGGCGTCGACATATTTCGGACAGGACGACCGCCTCTACGAAGGCGTCAGCCGCAGCGGACCGCGCATTCTCACATTCGCGCCGATCCTGAAATCCGAAGTTATTCCGCTGAACCAGGTCATTACACTGCTCGTGAACATGTGTGAGACGGCAGTGAACTGTCCGGTGGAAATCGAGTTCGCCGTGAAGCTCGGTCCTGACAACGCGAAACCCGCGGAGTTCAGTTTCCTGCAGCTGCGTCCGATGGTGAAGCAGGAGGGACATCTCAACGTCAATTTCGACGATATCGACGAGGAAAAAATTCTGTTTCAGAGTGAGCAGACGCTGGGCAACGGCATAAAGCACATTCGGGACGTGGTGTTCGTCAAGCCCGACAGCTTCGACGCCATGCAGACGCGTGCGATGGTGCGCGAGATCAACAAGATCAACAACGAACTCCTGTCGGCGAAGCGGCCGTATCTTCTGATCGGTCCGGGGCGCTGGGGCTCATCCGATCCTTCGCTCGGTATTCCCGTGGTATTCTCCGACATCTCCGGCGCGACGGCGATTGTGGAGACGAGTCTCCCCAACATGATCATCGATCCTTCGCAGGGATCGCACTTCTTTCAGAATCTGACCTCGTTCCGCATCACGTATTTCACTCTGCGGCATTACAACGAAGCGCACAGCATCGACTGGGAGTGGCTCAACGCACTGGAAGCCATCGAGGAAACCGATCATCTGCGTCATGTCGTGGCGGCGGATGACATTGAGATCATCGTTGACGGACAGAGCGGGCACGGCGTCGTATTGAAATCCAATTCCATCAAGTAGGAATACGATATCGATTGCGATTGCGATATCGTATTAAAAAATCCCCTGCCCCGACGGATCGGAGCAGGGGATTTCTGAATAGCGGAACGCGTCCGGGAGGATTATACCACGCCCTGCGCCATCATCGCATCGGCGACCTTCAGGAAGCCGGCGATGTTCGCACCGTTGACGTAATTGCCCGGCGTGCCGTATGTATCGGCGGCATGCACACACGCGTCGTGGATGTTCTTCATGATCTTTTGCAGATGGGAGTCGACCTCCTCGCGCGTCCAGGAGAGACGCTGGGAGTTCTGGCTCATTTCGAGACCGGAGACGGCGACGCCACCGGCGTTTGCAGCCTTGCCCGGACCGTAGAGAACCTTCTTCTCGATGAAGAGATCCACCGCATCCGGAGTGCTCGGCATGTTCGCGCCCTCGGAGATGACGTAGCAGCCGTTGTCGAGCAGCGTCTTCGCATCGTCCCCATTGAGTTCGTTCTGCGTTGCGCACGGAAGTGCCACATCGCAGGCAACGTTCCATACGCCCGTACCCTCGTAGTACTCGACGTTGGGATACTGGTCGGCGTATTCCTTGATGCGGCCACGGCGGTTGTTCTTCAGATCCATGACGAACTCCCACTTCTCCTGGCTGATACCGTCCATGTCCACGATATAGCCGCTGGAGTCGGAAAGCGTCACAACCTTGCCGCCGAATTCGTTGACCTTCTGCACGGCAAACTGCGCGACGTTGCCCGAGCCGGAGACGGTGACCGTCTTTCCTTCGAGCGATTCGCCGCGCGTGGCGAGCATGTTCTGCGCGAAATACACGGCGCCGTACCCCGTCGCCTCGGGACGAATGAGGCTGCCGCCCCAGGTCAGACCTTTACCTGTGAGCACACCCTCGAAGGCGTTGCGCAGTTTCTTGTACTGGCCGAACATGAAGCCGATTTCACGTCCGCCCACGCCGATGTCGCCGGCGGGAACGTCGGTGTTCGGACCGAGATGACGGAACAGTTCGCTCATGAGGCTCTGGCAGAAGCGCATAACCTCACTGTCGGACTTGCCTTTCGGATCGAAATCCGATCCGCCCTTTCCACCACCCATCGGCAGGGTCGTCAGGCTGTTCTTGAAGACCTGCTCGAAACCGAGGAACTTCAGGATCCCGAGGTTCACGCTCGGGTGAAAGCGCAGTCCGCCCTTATACGGACCGATTGCGCTGTTGAACTCGATGCGGTATCCGCGGTTGACCTGCACATCGCCGTTGTCGTCCATCCAGGGGATGCGAAACATGATAACACGCTCGGGCTCAATGATGCGATCGAGAATGTTGGCCTTGCGGTACTCCGGGTGCTTGTCGATGACAGGAAGCAAGGAGCCCACGACCTCCTCAACTGCCTGATGAAATTCCGGCTGGGCGGGATTCTTCGCCTTGACTTCGTTCATGAAATCGGTTAATGCGGTTGACATGGAACACTCCTTGTAACTTGATGAGTGGTGAAATAAAGAGGGGGGCAACAATCAGACGGCATCTGATACTCTGCCATATCGATGAGGTGAATCACTGTCAGATCGCGTATGCGGGAAAGGCTCGATGGAAACTGATCCTGTATGTTGGAAGCAGTGGTATACAAAAATGGAAAAAAATTTTCACAGAGGAAAATCTTTTTTTCGTGCGCTTGCGCGCGCCTCCCGACGGGCGTAGATTATTGGAACACTGCCACACAGTAATGAATTCAGCATATGAAACGCAGACGCATAAAACGGGACGAGCTTCGGGATGTCATTATCGAATCGGGGTTTTCCAAGCGCGACATCAGTCCGCATGATCTCGACTTCAAGGATCTGATGCGCTTCCGCGTCAACAACATCCTGCTCGTCTCAAGCCGTTACGATTTCTACACGCTCGTCGACGACGGCCAGCTGACCGAGGCCATCTTCAGCGAGTACCTCGAACTGAACCTTCACTACGCGCCGTCCATTACACGCGTATACTCCGGCGAAGCGGCGCTGGATGCGCTGGCGGAGCACCAGTTCGATCTCGTGATCACCATGATGCGCCTTGGCGACATGCGGCTCGACACATTCTGTGCCGCCGCAAAAGAACAGAATCCCGATATCCCGGTGGCCCTGCTCGGCTATCAGAGCAAGGAACTGCAGATGCTGCTCAACCAGGGCGCCATCGACATGTTTGATCGCGTCTTCATCTGGTCGGGCGACCGGAAGCTCTTCCTCGCCATCATCAAGCTGCTCGAAGACTGGATCAACGCGCGCACGGACTGCAAGGATTTCGGCGTCCGCGCCATCATCCTTGTCGAGGATTCCCCGCAGTTCTATTCTTCATTCCTGCCGCTGATCTATACCGAGCTGATCAAGCAGGGACAGATGCTCATCGAGGAGGGCAAGAACTTTGCGGAGAAGCTGCTGCGCCAGCGCGCGCGGCCGAAAATTCTGCATGCCACGACCTTTGAGGAAGCATGGCGGTATTTCCACAAGTACCGCAAGGAACTGCTCGGTATCATCACGGACATCAAATTCCCCATCAATGGTGTAGAGGATGAGCGCGCCGGCATCGAATATATCCGTCGCGTGCGCGAGAAAAGTCCGGAACTTCCCGTGCTGGTGCAGTCCTCCCGCGAGGATCTCAAAGATGAAATCCTCAGTCTCAATGCGGCATTCTCCAACAAGCGCTCCCGCACGCTGCTGCAGGAAGTGCGCGATTTCATGCTCAACAATTTCGGCTTCGGGGATTTCGTGTTCCGCATGCCCGACGGCACGGAGGTTGATCGTGCGCGCACGATCAGGCAGCTCCGTAAAAAACTGCGCTCCATCCCGGATGCGTCACTGCGATATCACGCCTCGCGGGATCATTTTTCCAACTGGCTGCTCGCGCGCACGCGGTTCCGTCTCGCGCAGGAGATCAAGCCAGTGAAGATCACTGAATTCGAATCGATCGACGATCTGCGCGAGTATATCATCCGGAAAATCGACGAACTGGTCATACTCGACGAGCGCGGTATGATCGCCGAGTATTCCACCGAGGACGCCGATTCGCCGGCGACGTTCCTGCGCATCGGGCGCGGGTCGCTCGGTGGAAAGGCCCGCGGGCTCGCATTCATCGACAACATCCTCAAGAATTATCTGCATCCATCGTATTTCGCGAACGTACGGATAAAAATCCCACGGTCGATCATTCTCTGTACGGAGGTGTTCGCACAGTTCATGGAACTCAACGATCTGCTGCCGGTCGTGGTGCAGAACATCCCCGACAGTGAAATCGTGCAGGCGTTCATGCGGGGACGCTTCCCGGAGAGTGTCGAGGATGATCTGCGCGCCATCGTGCGGCGCAACCGGCATCCGCTCGCCGTTCGTTCGTCGAGCCTGCTCGAGGATACGCTGTACCAGCCGTTCGCCGGCATTTACGCCACCGTCATGCTTCCGAACAGCAACGAGGATGCGGATGTACGTTTTCGAGAGCTCCTGCAGGCGGTCAAGTACGTCTATGCATCGACATATCTGAAAAGCGCAAAAAACTATATTGAGGCGACGGGGCATCGCATCGAAGAGGAACAGATGGCCGTCATCATCCAGGAGATGGCCGGAACGCGATTTGACCGTTACTATTATCCGCATTACTCAGGCGTGGCGCGCTCATTCAATTACTATCCCTTCGGTGATGCAAAGCAGTCTGATGGCATTGTCAATCTTGCACTCGGCCTCGGCAAGACCATCGTCGACGGCGGCGTCAGTGCGCAGTTCTGTCCCCTGTATCCCACGATTCTCCCGCAGTTCGCCACGCGCAAGGATTATTTTTCCAATTCCCAGAAGAAATTCTGGGCGTTGGATCTCGAATCCGATCCGCTGAATGAGGAGCCCAGTGAGGAAGAGAACCTCGAACTGCTCGACGTCAAGGATGCCGAGCGGCATGAGACCCTCGAGTATCTCGCGTCCACCTACTGCGCGGAGGATGATACGCTGTACGAGGGGACGTTTCGCAAGGGACTGCGTGTCGTGAACTTCGCGCCGATCCTGCAGTCCGAGTTCATTCCGCTCGCGAAAGTGCTGCGTCTGCTGATGCAGCTTTGCGAAACCGCAATGAACTGTCCGGTGGAGATCGAGTTCGCCGGAGTGCTCGGCAAGCACTTCGACGATGTATCCGAGTTTGATTTCCTGCAGGTGCGTCCGATGGTCAAGGAGGAGGGAAGTGTGGAGATCGATCTGGACGCTATCAGCGACGATGACCTGCTGCTGCGCAGTCAGAACGTACTCGGCAACGGGATCTATCGCCTGCAGGATATCGTGTATGTGATTCCCGAAAAGTTCGACAATGCAAAAACGATGGAGATGGCACGCGAGATCACGGACCTCAACCGGCAGCTGGTGGCCGAACAGCGGCCGTACCTGCTGATCGGTCCGGGCCGGTGGGGGTCAGCGGATCCCTGGCTCGGCATTCCGGTGCGTTTCACCGGTATTTCGGGCGCGCATGCCATCGTCGAGACCTCACTGCCGAACATGCTTCCGGATCCGTCACAGGGGTCGCATTTCTTTCAGAACCTGACGTCTTTTCACATCGCGTATTTCACAACGCGGCATTTCCGGGAGGAGGACCGTATCGACTGGGACTGGCTGCAGTCACTCGAACTGGTCGCGGAGAAGGAATTCGTGCGGCATATGCGCGCCCCGCAGCAGATGGAGGTGCGTGTCGATGGTCAGTCGAGCAGCGGCGTCGTAATGAAGGAGGCGCCCGGCAACCGCGATATGTATAATTTCGACAACGAAGTGGTCGTACCCCAGCAGTAAAACAGAAGAGGCTGTCCCCGAAAGGACAGCCTCTTTCACGAAAGGCGGAAAAGCAATCAGACGACACCCTGCGCGAGCATCGCGTCAGCCACCTTCGTGAAACCTGCAATGTTCGCCCCTGCAACATAGTTGCTGGGGAGGCCGTATTTCTCGGCCGCGTCGAGGCAGGATTGGTGGATATTTTTCATGATGCGGTGGAGGTGGCTGTCCACTTCATCGCGTGACCAGCTCATGCGCATAGAGTTCTGCGACATTTCGAGACCGGAGACGGCCACACCGCCAGCGTTGGCGGCCTTGGCCGGACCATAGAGGATTTCCGAATCGAGGAACAGGCGCGCGGCGTCGGGCGTTGTGGGCATGTTCGCGCCCTCACTGACGCAGAGGCAGCCGTTGTCGAGGAGGTTCTGTGCATCTTCGCCGTTGAGTTCGTTCTGCGTGGCGCAGGGAAGGGCGATGTCGCATTTCACTTCCCACGGGTGTTTGTTCGGAACGAATTCCACACCGAACTGCTCGGCATACGGTTCGACGATATCCTGGTTGCTGGCGCGCAGTTCGAGCATGTATTCGACCTTGTCGCCGGTGATGCCGTCGGCATCGTGAATGTAACCGTCCGGTCCGGAGAGCGTGACGACCTTGCCGCCGAGTTCGTTGACCTTGGTCACCGCGCCCCAGGCGACGTTGCCGAAGCCGGAGACGGCGACGGTTTTGCCCTCGAGCGACTCGCCGCGGGTGTTCAGCATTTCACTGGCGAAGTACACGACGCCGAAGCCGGTGGCCTCGGGGCGGATGAGGCTGCCGCCCCAGGTCAGTCCCTTGCCGGTGAGCACGCCGTCGAAGGAGTTGCGCAGTTTCTTGTACTGCCCGAACATGAAGCCGATTTCCTGTCCGCCGACACCGATGTCGCCGGCGGGCACGTCGGTATTCGGACCGATATGCCGGAACAGTTCGCTCATGTAACTCTGGCAGAAGCGCATGATCTCGTTTTTTGATTTGAATTTGGGATCGAAATCCGACCCGCCCTTGCCGCCGCCCATGGGCAGCGTGGTCAGGCTGTTCTTGAAAATCTGTTCGAAGCCGAGGAACTTGAGAATGCTCAGCGTGACGCTGGGGTGAAAACGGAGCCCGCCCTTGTACGGCCCGATGGCGCTGTTGAATTCGATGCGGTACCCGCGGTTGACGCGCACGTCGCCATTGTCCGCGGTCCACGGGACGCGGAACATGATGACGCGCTCCGGCTCCACGAGCCGCTCCACAATTTTTGCCTTCCGATACTCGGGGTGCTTGTCGAGAACCGGCAGAAGAGATTCGACGACCTCTTCAACGGCCTGATGAAATTCTGATTCTCCTGGGGACTTCGTCTTGACTTCCTGCATGAAGTCTGTGAGTGCGGTAGACATTGCGATTCCTTCACAAAAAGTTGCTGAAGTGAACATGTGAGAGAACGGAAACTCCCTGCACAAATCTACGGATTTTCCAACTGCCGAAAAAAGAATTTCGGACCAAAAAGAGAAAATTGGAGCAGGAGTCGCGAATCCAAAGCCCGGGCTTCTTCCATTTGCGTTGTCCGGTATGCGCGTCTATATTTAATATCCCATCCGACGACACATGAACACGGAGGAATACCATGCTGAAACTGACGTATCTCAGCCATTCATCGTTTATTCTCGATGACGGAACACATACGCTCGTCATCGATCCCTTCCTCAGCGGCAATCCGACCGCACCGATGAAGGCAGACGACATCGAGGCGCAGTTCGTGGTGCTGACGCATGCGCACGGAGACCATCTCGGTGACGGACTCGACATTGCGAAAAAGCATGACGCGCTGGTCATCGCCGTCAATGAACTCGCCAGCTATGCCGCCGCACAGGGCGCGAAGGCGCATAACATGCATATCGGCGGCGCGTACAACTTTCCCTTCGGTCGGCTGAAATGGACCATCGCCCATCACGGATCTTCGTCACCTGACGGCCAGTATATGGGGGAACCCGCGGGTGTGGTCATCACCATGGGCGGGAAGACGGTCTATCACACCGGTGATACCGGTCTCTTCCTCGACATGCAGCTCATCGGTGAACGCGACGCCATCGACTGCATGATCGCGCCGATCGGAGATAATTTCACTATGGGTATCGATGATGCCGTCAAGGCCGTGGAATTCGTCAAACCCGGCCTGGCAATTCCCATGCACTACAACACATTTCCCGTCATTGAGGCGGATCCGGATGAATTCAGGATCAAGGTCGCCGAGAAGGGCTTCAACGCCCGCGTCATGCAATTCGGCGAGACCATCGAACTGTAATTCGTTCTCAAAAGCGTCTGGAAAAAGGACGGTAAAATAGATTCTTCAGCGTTTGTTTTCGGCGAAAATATTCGCAATTTGTTAGCCCTTCACAGCCCCGTGCTCGTGAAAACAGTGAATGCATGTTTTTGAAAGGTGTGCCGGAGAGGAGGACGTCTCTCTCCGGCACAGCAATCTATGTCCACTGCCGAAGCTTCTCCACATTCCGGTCAGATTGCGTCATGGGAAACCGTGGATTCCTCCATGGTGCAGGACTGCCGCGTCTTCACGGTCCATCAACATCAGCGCCGCAATCATCGACGCCGCGGAACGTTTTACGTTCTGCAGGGGGCGGACTGGTGCAATATCATTCCGCTGACCGCGGAGAATGAAGTTGTGATGATTGAGCAGTTCCGCCACGGCACACGTGATGTGACGCTGGAGATCCCCGGCGGAATTGTAGATATGGAAGATGTCTCTCCCGCCGATGCCGCGCGTCGCGAAATGCGCGAGGAGAGCGGGTATGACGGTGATGCGCTCGAAGAACTCGGCATCATCGCGCCGAACCCGGCGATACAGAGCAATCACTGTCATTCATTCCTCGTCCGGAACGCTCGCCCTGCCACGGCGCCGCGCCCCGATGACGAGGAGGAAATTAATGTCCGGCTCGTTCCGCTGCGGGCTATCCCGCAGCTGATCCTCGATGGAGTCATCGACCACGCGCTCGTTGTCGTGGCGTTTTCGTATCTCTTTCTGCGCCGGCCGGACCTGCTCAACGCAAACGATGTCACACAATAGAGTCTGCCTATGAACCGCCGTCTATCGCGTGTATACTTCGGTGTTCTTGTGTTGGTCGCAGCGGGACTGATGACGTCCTGTGGCGGCAAAGACATGAGCATCGACGAATTCCAGCAGATGGCACGAGAAGCGGAAACGCGTTCCGCCTCGATTGCCTCTCTGCAGGAAGAAATCCGCGACATTGTCCAGGCCTACAACCAGACAGTCAAACCGGAGCGCAGGCTGGCACTGCGCATCGATCCGGATTTCGGTCTGAACGCACGGGAGGTTTCCCGGCTGGAGCATCACATCGAAACCGAGGACGACAGATCCTGCTGCGGACTGCTCGAGGATATCCTGACCCTGCAGGAACGCATTGACACTGAGCACCGGCATCTGCACGACATTACCGCGAAACTCCCGGAGCCCCATCGCGTCAGCCGCGGTGAGAATCATTATACGCTGTGCATGAATTATCTCACGGAAGAACACGGACTGTCGCATCGCAAGGCCGATTCACTCGTCGCACGAGTTGCGCTCAGTGGCGATATCATCGAGGGATTCCACGTGTGGTACTATTATCGGGACGGCGTTTTCGGAACCTTTGTCGCCCAGGGTGATGCGCATATTTCCCCCACCGTGTTCGCTAAGGTAGTCAAGCAGCGTCTCCTCGAGGATGCGCGGCGGAAAGGACGGCACGAGGGCTTCGAACAGATCCTCGACAGCCTTCGCGTGTCCGGTGCGCTGCTGGCGAATTTCAAAAAGGGGGCAGGAGAATTGTAGATACCCTCAGTACGAATCCATGAGGTATACAGTGCGGGGCGGACAACCATATGTCCGCCCCGCGGTGTTTCCGGGGGAAGAGGTCTATCTGCGCAGCATCATTTTCCGCATCGCGGTCTGTGCGCCACTCTCGAGAAGCGCGATGTACATGCCGCCCGGCAGTCCAGCCGCGTCGAATGTGGCGCGGTGGGTGCCGGCATGCATCGATGCATCGGCGAGCACGGCGATTTCGCGTCCCAGCATGTCATACACACGCAGGGAAGCATGCGCCGCCCGCGGCAGCGTGAACTGCAGCACGGTCGAGGGATTGAAGGGATTCGGATAATTTGCCGAGAGCGAGAACTTCCGCACGGGATGTGCATCCTCGCCGGATGAAAGGGTATGCAGCGGGAGATCCACCCTCCGCAGATACCACACGACCTGGTCCGTCCAGAAAGCATCATCATCGAGCGTTTCACCAATTCCCCATTCCGTGTAGATGATGTGGACGCGGTCCCACGAGCTGGAATAATACGCCATCTTGCTGAACTTGGCCCCAACGCGTTCATCCCAGGTGGCGCGCATGCTGCTGTCCATGACTGTCGTATTCGCCGCGGGATTGGTGAAGTCCCAGGGACGTACCCAGTTGTTGCTCGTCCCGCCTGTGACCAGGCGTGCGTTGACATACACCTGTGTGATGGAATCGGGGTACAAAATGGGGATGTCGCGTGATTGGGTGATCGTCCAGCTTGCGCGCGGTGAGATCCATTTCGCGAACAGCTTGTTGCCGTCGTAACTGCGCGCCCACTGCGGCTCGTTGCGAATCAGCCAGGGTTCGGATTCGGGGGAGTGCACGGTAAAACTGTATCGGTCGGTACGCACCCGGCGGACGGGACCGACGGGCAGTATGCGCCATCCTCCCTCCGGAGTCATCAGGATTTCCGTGGCAAACGTGGAATCAACACTCGCCAGGTTGACGGTCGAATCCGTCGGGGCCTCATCGAAGATGTCGAAGGGATTCAGATCCGCGGAGCAGATCGTCAGAAAATGCGGGCGGTTCATGAAATCAAATACCACATCCATCTCCCAGCTCATCGTCAGCCTCGCATCGAACGGGGCGGGAGGATTCGGGAGATCCGCTAGACGAAGCCGCTTCCATGACCGCCAGCTCTGACCGCGATTCGTCGAGATACGCCAGGCGATCTCATGACGGCTGTCGAGCAGTTTCGCGCGGCCGGGCGAGCTGTGACGGACATACACCACGGCGGCGATCATGGTGCTGCCGTCGGGTGAGAGGTCGAGCCGCAGATTGACTGCAGTGAATCCGTCCGGGACATCGGCGCTGCGAAAGACCGGCGCCTGCATGTTGACGGCATTCCAATTCTCCCCTCCGTCAGTGGATCGAAGCAGATGCACGCTGCCGAGAAAGGAACCGTCCTGTGCATCGAGGATGCCGGCCATGGAATAGAGATCACCGCTGACCTGATCTTCCATGATCTCACAGGGCGGAGTCCAGGACGGCGGGTTGCCGAGCATCGAGTACAGTGGATTGCCGAACTGCAGGTCGGTGCGAATGGCGTGGATTTCCCCGAGGATTTCCGTGCTGTCCGTCCGCTCCACCGGCTGCGCGCTGATAACCGCGATATGCGGGGGACGCTCCTGCAGCGGGAGCCAGATGGACGGAAAGCGGGGATTGGAGATGGAAGCGATGTTGTCACTTTGACTGGCCCACGAAAGCCCGTTGTCGGTGGAATGGCGCAGGAAAAGTCGACGCCCGTCGCCATCGTATCGTGCTCGATCATTTCCCCGATAGACGACCGCGATTCTTTCGGTGAGCGGATCGCATGCGATCTGTACGAAGTTCTGTCCGATCGTGCACCAGGTGTTTGCCATCAGTCCCATCTCATGCTGATTGCCGTGAATATGGTCGGTCGTTTTCTGCAGTCGAGTCTCCTCAGTGGAGGCGTCGCCGTTCAGCGAGGGCCTTCCATAAACGCTGTTCGCGATTTCCGGCGGAGGCTGCAGCCCCGGCAGATGTGTGGTCAGCGGAGCGGTATCCCTGTATTTCGGATCATGAAGGGGGGCGTATTCATGGGGATGGGTTTTTCTGTGGGGCTCCGGGAAGACGCGCCGTTCCGGTAGATGTTCGGTGATGTCGGCCTTCCCGGCCTCGGCGGGATCGTCCTTTGGACGAAACACGGGCAGCTGTTCCCCGCGGTCGGGCGTGTGCTGCTGCGCCGTGAGCAGGCCTGGTGTGCAGGCGATCAGAATCGCGAAACAGACGGTCAGCAATGGCATACGTCCTCCTCCTTGCTCCTGTGCAGCTGCGGCTCCCGGGGTTTTCCCCTGTCTTTCTGTCTACCAACAAATTTCCGGGACGGAGCCGCTGCCTGTACAGTAATCTTTCCGTCATGGAAAAGCAACCGATGCCCCCTGCCCGAGAGCAGGGGGCTCCGGAATGAACGTGTGCACCGCTTACTTCACAAGCATCATTTTCCGCATTGCGGTTTGTCCGCCGCTCTCGAGAAGCGCGATGTACATGCCGCCCGGCAGTCCGGCCGCGTCGAATGTGGCGCGATGGGTGCCGGCACGCATTGATGCGTCGGCGAGTACGGCAATTTCGCGTCCCAGCATGTCATACACGCGCAGGGAAACATGCGCCATCCCCGACAGCGTGAACTCCAGCACGGTCGATGGATTGAAGGGATTCGGGTAGTTCTGCTTCAGGACGAACGAGCCGGGCGTCGGATCGAGCTGCTCCACATCCATGAGCATGGGTGGGAACTGCACTTCCTGGACGTACCACACGATCTGGTCGGAAAGCACCGGATCGTCATCAAGCGTTTCTCCCACACCCCATTCCACGTAAATGATGTGCAATTCATGGAGGTTGCCGGCGTAATAGGCCATCTTCGTGTACTTGGCAGCGACATCCGTGAGCGCAGTCACACGCATGAGACTGTCCATCGCGACCGTGTTGTGATCGGGATAGCGGAAGTCCCACGAACGCGCGTACGGCTCCGCGGTGCTTTTGTCGACATGCCTCCCGTTGACGTAGATCTGTGTGATCGTGTCCTGGAACAGCGTCGGCTGTCCGGCGACGTTCGCGACGGTCCAGCTCCGGAGAGGCGAGATCCACTGTGCGTAAATGCGCGTCCCTTCCCAGTCGCGGGCCCATTTCGGCTCATTGCGGAAGACCATGGGCGCGTCATCGTCACGCCCGGCCGTGAACGAGATGCGGTCGATGCGCACGCGGCGGGCGGGACCAATGGGAATGATGCGCCAGCCTTCGCCTTCCGCGGGAGTGATTTCCGTCACGAATGTGGAGTCGATGTGCATGAGGCTGATCGTGGAATCCGTCGGCGCTTCGGCCCAGGGATCGAAGGGATTCAGATCCGCGGAGCAGACGGTGAGAAAGTGGGGACGGTTGAGGTGGTCGAGAACGACGTCCAGATCCCATGACATGTGCAGCTTTGCGTCAAATGGTTGGGGCGGACCGGGGATGTCGCTGAGACGCAGGCGCTGCAGGGAACCCCAGGTCGCACCGTGGTCGGTGGAAATGCGCCAGGCGATTTCGTGGTCATCGTCGAGGATATTCGCCAGTCCGGGTTCGCTCTCCTTAATGAATGCGACGGCGGCGATCATCGTGCTTGCGTCGGGCGAGAGATCAAGCCGCAGATTGGTGGCGAAGTACCCGTCGGGAATCAGATCGTCGGTGAACACCTGGTGATCCAGACTCACGTATTGCCATTGCTGACCGCCGTCGGTGGAGCGAAGGAGCATGACCTCACCGGTGTAATCTCCGTTCGCTGGCTCAATGGCTTCACTCATGCAGTAGAGGTCGCCGTTGGTCTGATCCATCACGATGCGCGAGGGCACGTCCCAGTTCGGCGGTGTGGCGAGTTGTGCGTACGATGGCGCGGTGCCGTCGATGCCGGCTTTCATGGAATGGACGTCGCCGAATCCCTCGGTGCCATCGCCGAACTGCACGACCTGCGCCCAGGTCAACGCGGTATGCGCAGCGCTCCCCGTGTTCGGCAGAAAAATATTCGGATAGCGGGGATTGGGAGAAACGGCAACGTTCTCGCCCTGTGCACTCCAGGTTCCGCCGCCGTCGTCGGAATAACGGATGTAGAGCGTGTTGCCGTCGCCGTTGGAGGAACGGTCGTTGCCACGGAACACCACGGCGGTCGTCCCACTGTGCGGATCATGCGCGATCTGGCAGCGGTTCTCGCCGATCATGCACCAGGTATTGGCCATGACACCGATTTCGTACTGTCCGACCGGCACGGCGGTTTTCGTCAGCGCGGCGCGGTGCGTGCTCCGGTCGGAAGCCAGCGGCTCGAGCGGGATCTGCATTTCGGGAAAGTGACCGTGCACCGGCATGAATTCAGTGCCGGCGGGATCATGCTTCGGGTGGAACACGGGACGTTTGCCACGGAGGTCGGGAGCGGAGTACTGCTGTGCGGTGAGGGGAGCAGACAGGCCCACACCAAATATCAGTGCACAGAGCAGCATGCGGAGGGCGATGCAATTCTTCATGAGATCATCTCCGGTTTCTTGGATGGCGGATCACAGGAAGCCTGCCGGCGTTTCCACCCAGCCGCGCGGCGTGACGGTCCCTGTTTATCTTCAAGACACCGGATAAGGAAATCGGTAACAGGATGGAGAAAAAAAACGGCCCTCCGAAGCGGAGGGCCGATGTATGATCGGGATGCGATACGGACGGTGACAGCGGTCAGAGACCTGATATCAACGGCCGCGCATCGTCGTGGATGCGATGCAGCTTATTTGCTGAGCATCATCCTGCGGGAGACGCTCTGCGCACCGCTCTCGAGGCGGTAGATGTACATGCCGCTCGGGAGGTTCTGGGCGTCGAAGGTTGTGCGATGCGTACCGGCGCTGCGGTATTCATCGACCAGCGTCGCCACTTCCTGTCCGAGAAGGTTGAACACGCGCAGCGAGACCTGTGCGGCCTTCGGCAGGGTAAAGGTGATTTCCGTGCTCGGGTTGAACGGATTGGGGAAGTTCTGTGCGAGATCAAAATCACCCGGTGTGGCGTCGAGCTGTTCGACGGATGATGGCATCGTCGGCACGGTGACGTTTTGTACGTACCAGACAACCTGGTCGGTGAACAGCGGGTCGTCATCGAGCGTTTCGCCGATGCCCCACTCTGTGAAGATGATGTGCAGTTCGCCTTCATCGCCGGCGTAGTGTGCGAGCTTGGTGAACTTCGCATCGACCTCTTCAAGGTTGGTGATGCGCATCACACTGTCCATCGCCACCGTGTTCGCCATCGGATTGGCGAAATCCCAGTCGTAGGTCCAGCCCGGCTTGTCTGCAGGATTGTCGACCATGCGGCCGTTGACGTAAATCTGGTGAATCGTGTCGGCAAACAGGGTCGGCTGACCGGCGACGTTGGCGATTGTCCAGGTGCGCAGCGGGGAGATCCACTTTGCGTAAATCTTCTTGCCGTCGTAGCTGCGGGCCCACTTGGGCTCGTTGCGGAAGACATAGGCGGCGTCATCCTGCGAAGCGGCAGTGAAGGACTGGCGGTCGGTGCGGACGCGAAGGACCGGACCGATCGGATACATCTGCCAGTTCTGCTCGTCATCGATGGTGAATTCCGTGGCGAACGTCGAGTCCACATGGATCAGGCTGATCGTGGAATCCGTCGGCGCCTCGTCGAAGGGCGAGAACGGGTTCAGGTCCGCGGAACACACTGTCAGGAAATGCGGGCGGTTATTGTGATCGATGATCAGATCGAAGTCCCATGCCATGCTGAACTTGGCATTGAAGGGATCCGGCTTGTTCGTCAGGTCGGCAGGACGCATGCGCTGGAGCTCACCCCAGGTCGCACCCTTGTCGGTGGAGATGCGCCATGCGACTTCGTGGTTCTCGTCGAGCAGGAAGGCGCGGCCGGGCTCGCTCTCGATGATCAGGGCAAAGGCGGCGATCATGGTGCTGCCGTCAGGCGAGATGTCGAGGCGGAGGTTGGACGCGAAGTAGCCCTGCGGCACCAGGTCGCCGGTGAATGCCGGGTTGTCGAAGGTGACAGGGGCCCAGGAGGCGCCGTCATCCTGCGAACGGAGCACGTAATACTCTCCGGTGCCTTCGCCGTTGGAGGGTTCCACGGCCATGGCCATGCTGAACAGATCGCCCGTGGACTGGTCCATGACGATCGAAGACGGGATCGACCAGTTCGGCGGCGTTGAAATCTGGCTGTAGCTCGGATTGCCATTGCCGATGTCTGACTTCATGGCGTAGACTTCGCCGAAGCCTTCGGAGCCGTTGCCGAACTGCGTGACCTGCGGCCAGAGCACGGAGGTATTGGCTCCGCTGCCGTCGTTCGGCAGGAAGACATTCGGATAGCGCGGCGCCGGTGACGTCGCGATATTGTCGCCCTGAGACGACCAGGTGGCGCCGTGATCGTTCGAGTAGCGGATGTACAGCGTGTTGCCGTCGCCGCTCGACGAGCGGTCGTTGCCGCGGAAGATAACCGCGACCTGGTTCGTCTTCGGATCACAGGCAACCTGCGTGCGGCTTTCGCCGATCATGGCGTAGGTGTTCGCCATGAGACCGATCTCGAAGAGATCGTTATTTGCATACTGCGTCTTGCGCAGGGTATTTCCGGAATTCGTAACGCGGACGTCCGCCGCCGGTTCGATCAGCGGGGTGAACTGCTGGTCGATGGTGACCGCAGCGGCCTCGTTGAGATTGAGAATGCCCGGCTGTGTGCCTGCCGGCGTGGCGACGGTTGTCTGCTGTGCCTGCGCGGATCCGGCAAGGAACGCCAGGACAGCGAACAGAATCAGTTTTTTCATACGGAGCTCCTGTTGGTTAAGTGGAACGTGTTTTTCATTGCTGCAGAGTATTTGCTTTTGAATCTGGGCCTTGGGCGGGCAGCCCCCCGTAATATGGTAGACACCGATACCCTGAAAAGGTAACGAGGTTCGGGGAGCAGATGCCCGTGACGCAATGCAGGAATGAACTTCATGCATTACGGCGAGTCATATAATGTAATGGAAATCCAAACAAATGCCTAACACAATCGCGTCCCGCGCATTGACTCATAAATAATGTTACCGAAAGCCAAGCGAAAAAGTATTCGTTGCCTCATAATTGTGTTACCAACAA